>Ga0208897_1000145_pt1 | contig 35258 bp, 29 predicted proteins | sample ColrivemetaGS697_FD_187594 | JGI IMG/M metagenome (GOLD analysis project Ga0208897, IMG submission 187594) | Estuarine microbial communities from the Columbia River estuary, USA - metaG S.697 (SPAdes) (version 2) | ecosystem: Environmental > Aquatic > Marine > Intertidal zone > Estuary | place...
GAAGTAGTAGAGCCTACGCCAACTGCAACTGAAGTAGTAGGGCCTACGCCAACTGCAACTGAAGTAGTAGAGCCTACGCCAACTGCAACTGAAGTAGTAGAGCCTACGCCAACTGCAACTGAAGTAGTAGAGCCTACGCCAACTGCAACTGAAGTTACACCAACTCCAACGCCTGTTCCAGATCCAACTCCGACTCCGGAGCCTACTGCGACGGCTACACCTACCCCTACACCAACTGCAACATCGGATAATCCGCCAACTGCTATTAGTGCAACATATAGTGTGGCATGGAGCGGTACAGTTACTATTACATTATCTGGTTCTGATGATTTCGATACTAATAATTTAACATATAATATAGTAACACCGCCTACTAGAGGCACATATACCATTGTAGGTAATATAGTAACTTATACACATACTTCAACACAGATAGGTTCTGATTCATTTACGTTTACAGTAACAGATACTGCAAATCAAACATCTGCACCTGCTACTATAATTATTAATCCAGAGAATTCTGCACCAGTTATAACTGCAACTAGTCCAAGTGTTTTTCAAAACACTACCGGTACGTTTATTATAAATGCAACAGATGCTGATGGTGATTCAGTATCGTTTGCACAAATAACTGCAACACCTAATGGAACTATATCATTTGTTCCAAACGATAACACTTCTATAAAAGTTACATATACACCTAATGCAGGTTATTTTGGCACTGATAGTTGGATAATTAAAGCTATTGATTCCAAAGGTGCTGAATCTGCGCCAACAACTATTAATATTGCGGTTGAATATTCTCCTATATTTAGTTTTAAGATAAGTTCATTTGGTAGCGATCCTGATGTAATGTGTATTGCTCAAACACCGACGATTGGATACGGTAGCACCACACAAGCAAATAATGTTTCTCAGTTATCTGACGGTGATTCTATTTTTTATGATCCTGCTTTATTAAATAAGTTTACGCCACCGAACGCGACAGATGTGTATATTACAGTCTCGGATATCGATAGTGTCGCCAATGGCACCACGAGCGTATTAAAAATTAATAATAGTGGTCAAATTGCAACTAATGGTATTATTCCGTGTACTAGTTCAGTGAACTCTAGTTCTACTGTGGTTTTGTATGCAACTAACACAATAACACATTGTGCCGAAGATTATCAAGAAATAACATTATGGTATGACGGTACATCTCAAAAAACGCTTGCTCAATTAGTAGCTGACAACACACCGTTGTTTATTAGTAAATATTATTCAGATCTATATACGAGTACTGGAGGTACTAGTACCATAGGTTTAATTGATAGCGGTATTTACAGCGAAACTCCAGCCGGTTTATATTATAAAAGGTCTTTGGTTAATGATTGGGGTTTAACTTCTAATGGCACGCTTGAATGGTTTTGTGAAGAAGATACTATTAATATTACATATAGTTTAGAAGGCGTTAAAAAAACAACATTATCAGATCCTACTATAAATAAATTTTGTAATGGAGTTGCTATAGGAACTACTTTATGGTATGTTAGACCAGATGGTGTTGCACCATTTACTGATCTTTTAGGATTAGCTCAATCTAATACGCCTATTTATAAAACGGAATTAGGGGCAACTAATGAAGACCAATTGGATTTATTTGAATCAAATGTATTTAATGACGGTTTTGGCTATTTAATTTGGGAAAATCCAGGTGATGGTGCTAATTTAAAATGGTACGGTTATGACTCAAGCGGACTTACTGTTTCTGGATCAAACATAGTATCCAGGGGTCAGTGTTCAACTTATATAAAGCCCAATATAACTAATAATACAATATCTAGACCGGAGCCTAGTGTAAATGATGTAAATGTATTTTATGGTTTTTATTCATTAGATCCAGAAATAGAAGGACCAGATGCTGGTAATAATACAGAGACTTTATTCTGGCCGATATATGTCATCGATGGCCTACACACAAGCGTTTCTAGTGATGCTGATAGCTATATAAAAACATTTATTGATACTTTATCATTTGGTAATGTAATTAAGACCAGCGGCTTTGATAGCTGTTTGGAGTATAGTGTTAAAATAATCGCAGAAGATATTGACGATGCTGTTACTCTGCTTAAGGATTCGGGTATCACATCTCAACAAAGACCAGTTGTTTCAACTGGTGTTGAAATAGGCCTAAGTAGTGAAGTTAAAGTTGATGTGTATGAAAGTACAGCATCTAGTTCATGTATTATAGGTGATAATTCAAAGATTAAAACTACATATACTTTCCCGTTTGTTGAAGGTTATGAAACTGTTTCTGCTGGACCAAACTTTAAAACAGAAACTAACTATAAATTAGACCATGTAGCTAAACCTCTATTAAGAACTAACCCTAAATTATCAGGTAATGTTAAACTCGTTACGAGTTCAGACGGTTCAGTTTATATGGAAAGTATTAGTGCCAGTAAAGATTTAGCTGGTATAAAATACAAAAAGAGTCCAATAAATCCTAATGGTAATTACTCAACTGATGTTGCTAATTTCTTTAAGAAAAATGGCACAACATCTGATCTTGTTTATTTAACTAAAAGATCTGAGTCGGACTTAACGGTATTAGATTCTTATAATAAACAAATAGAGGAAGAGTATCAATATGGTACTACATATAATTATTCTAAAAACTACGATGAGAGTTATAGAATGTTTGCACCTATTTGGGCTGATAATAATATGCCAAAGAATTTTGTTATATTTAAAGTTAAAAACCCAGGGGGTGTTGATGCATCTGGTGTTACTTTAGATAACGTTAATAGAATTCAAGAGATATTAAGGAACGCTGAGATTATCAAGACTTTTGATTTATCTAAAAAATCAAACTTGGGTAAATATATTAGGTCACATGTACAACAAGAGACATTCCCTAAATCACCTATTACAGTTTCGTTTGGTAAAAATGAAATTACTAACTATAATGGTATTGATCTATCTTCTGGTGAATTAACTAGTAAGGGCGAATATATCTACAAAGATTTTATAGAGACTGATAAAGCTTTGATTGAAGCCAATGACTTTATCACAGACGGTTTTAGAAGAAACAATATTTTATGTGCTAATCTTTTAAACTTAGAATTTTTATTTGATGATAATGATTCTGGTGATTATAGCATTAACAGGTATTTCGGTCTTTATGTGGACGATATAGATTCAGGTTTTGGTGAAATAAGTTCAATATCTAATAATATTGTTAAATTTACAGAAGTGACGTCTTTAGTAAATCCAAATAAACCAACAACTGCAATTCCAACATATAAACAGATGAGTACTACACCAACACTTGGTTATGTATTAATCAATGGTGTGTACTACAAGATATCTAATTCAGGTCTTTATGATTCTTTAAATCTAGAAGTTAGAATTGATGATTCTACTGGAAATATTCCTAATACATTAGGTATATCACATACCGGGAAATCTGTTGATCTAATAAAAAATGACGAAAGAGGCTACGATTTTGTTAAAATGTCTATTGTAGATGTACCCGAAAGTAACGATAAAATTGCTGTAGTAGCATCAAGAGAGGAGTCTTATAAATTTACTTTTATTAAACAAACAGCCGGGGAACTTATTAATATTCAATTAGAAGATTCACAAGGAACTCACAGTTTATTTGATAATTCTTTATTGTTAGGTTCTACGCTCGAAGAAACTGCAGGTAATATTGAATCGGCAATAAGCGATCCAGGTAAAATAGACATCTACAGACAAACTCGTACTGTCGGTAATTACCATATTGGTTTTGATTATCAATCACAATCTATTATTCTAACTGAGGTTGAAACAAACCTAGGTGATCTGAATATGGTGGTAACTGGAGCTATAAGTTCTATTATAAGAGTTGATCAAATTCAAACCAATATTAATATTCAAAACAGAACGTATTCTGCTAATTATACTTTGCCTAAAGGAACTTATAGCGGAAAATTCTTCTCTAACCAAGGCACATTAGGTGATATTGCTGCTGCTTTAGCTGGAGTTATTCATGCAGATAATAGTCCTTTGGATGCTTATAATATTGGATCTGATCTTTGGGTTAAAGCTAGAGTTCCTGGATATAGGTTATTACAACATACTGTTTTAGTTAACAAAGAAAATGTAATTGATTTTATAGATGTTGACAACATTGATTTTAATAATATTTTAAAATTAAGAAAAGGTGCGGGTTATATTCTTTCTAAGTGGGATGCTCATTATTTAAACGGAGGTAATTCTACTAGTAAATCAGTTTACATAAACAATACAACATTAAGTGAAATTTCAGTAGGAGATTATTTAGAAACCAAATATGATGGTATATTTAATGAAGTAATAGATATTGTAGAAGATGTAAGTGTACCTAATTCTACTAGATCAAAATTAATACTAAGCTTAAAATCTGATATTAAAGATGGAGAGGCTAGAGTATTTAGTGAAAATATTGTAAAAATTGGTTTATTTTCAGCATATAACATATATGATATGAACTTTGACTTTTATGATACTGCTAATTCGGATCTAAAAGAATTAGATTATGAAACTAGAGCAAATATTGCATATGAACCATATGAAAACACTATACTTAATATTGATCCAATTACCGGGGAGTATAATACGACACTATCTGCTAATGATATTTTTAGCGATAATTATTCATTAGAACCTATTAATTATTTCTCTAATTTATCTGGTATTTTATCAGAAGAATCTGTTGATGATATTTCTGCTGAAATTATAACTAGTGAGTTTGATAGACTAAAAGAAAATCAATTAAAAGAGTTTGCTACTAATTCGAGAGTAGTTCCAAATATAAACAAATGGGTTTTAAAAGATTCTTTAACAGTTAGAGATCAACCTTATTATCTAAATACTAACGAGGCATTCGGTAGAACAAACTTCTCACCTGATTTAAGTGCCACTGAACGCAGTAAAGATGATATGACACATGAGTGGTTTTACATGGAGAAAAAACCTAGTTATTTAAGATACGATGAATTAAACAACACGTTCTCATATATTAATTTTATAGAGGATTTTGAATTAACTCCAAATTTATTTAAGAGTACTAAGAATAATTATTTTGATAAATTTATGATTACCGAAGGATTTGAAAAGAATCTAAGCGGTGATGATATTCAGGGTATTTATGATGCGTTCGGCGAGTATACCAAAGGTTATTTAAACCCAGATGATATTAACAACACGTTTTTTAAGACTGACCTTAAAAAGAAATATACTTTAATTGACGGCGGAGATACCGATGCTTTTGCGAGTACTATATTTAAAGGTTTAAAAGTTGTCTTAAAAAATAGAAAAGAATTTGCCAATAAAACAGCACTAGACTTTGTAAAAAGTAGTGAGTTTAACGGATATAAGTTTAGCATTCTATTAAAAACCAATAATGATGTTGCTAATAATGATGTTGAATTTGAAGTAATACAAAATAAAAAGTTTAAGTTTGTAATATTCTTCATTACTTTAAATCTTGGTGATTACTGGGTTAAAGGTAATATGAACAGAAAACTGTTATATGAATTAAAACACAAAATCATATACGATGGCGCAATAGAAGATTATACTTATGCTAATACGCCATTTGACGGTGCATTAAGTTGGAATACTGCAGATTTTTCTAAAGATTCACCATATACGATTAATGGTATAAATCATTTTGACGGAAGTGTCCCTGATTTTGAAAATCAAATTGCTTTGGGTGAAAACGGATTGTATGGTGATGTATTAATGGATTTATATCCAACTACACCTGGTAATACTATCTATAAGTTTAGAATATATTCTATTGAAGACTCAAATACCATTAAAGTTGTTGGACCTCCGGTTAATGTAAACGATCCAGATGATGTGTTAGACGTGGCATATTTGCCTAATAACATCCAAAGAAGAATAAAATATTCATATGTCGATGGCGGTACTAATATACATGAAACTGTTTTAAATAAGATTTCTATAAACAGTGTAGCCAATATGATTAACTTAAACGATGATAGTGTTACATATACTACAGTCGAAGAAGATGGTACAATTAATAATAATAGATTTACTATTAATTTTGAAGATGGTACCGAAATAGTTAAATATGCAACTCTTTTCGTAGAAGAAGATAATGATAAACCCAAAAGTTATAAACTATTTAAAGGTATTATCGGGTATAATTTGACTAGAGAAGATGGCGCTTCGTATTATCCATTCTTAATTAGACATGCTGGTGCATATACAGTAGATTTTAGACCAGTTGTTACGTTTACAGACATGTATACTCACTTTAAATCTAATAGAATTCAAGCAAGCGCGGATCAAAGAGAAACTGGTTTTGAATCAGTATTATACAAACATTCTCTTACAAATGGTTACGAACTAACTACTGCTAAATCATATTATGAAAGATATAATCGATGTGGTACTACGTTTAATATAGGGTTTATACAGGACGGCGGAACTCATGACGGTGGATGGGGATTGATTAAAAATCATTTTTATCATAAAATAAATGAAACTAATCCCACCGGTATTACCAAATTGTCCGAATCTTCTGATAAATTACCATTATATCCATTGATCGATGAGATTGCAATTTCTAAAAAAGATGTTAATGTATTTAGATCTTCATGGGATTTTGGTTACTATACTAGATCTCTTTCGGGTGGAAAAAGCGAGGATGTTCCAGGAACTGTAGACAACACAGAAGAAAGATCTTACTTAGCATCAACTGCTATGAAAGTTAAGAATGAATATAATCTTTTTTCATTTAACTATCAAACTATATATAGTAAAGAAAAATTAGATGAAATATTAAGTAAGTCTATAAACGAAGCTGAGGTATTAATGTTTGAAGATGAAGATGAAATTATTGCTGATTTTTATGTAACTGATATTGCTACTAGAATTTTAAGTGCAGATGGTATATTAAATGCCATTAAACAATATGTAAGTGCACAAAACTCTGCAGGAGACAAGACTACACTGAATGACGATGCTAATTTTTATATCAATAAAAATATTATATCACAATTTGTTGTTGATTCTATTCAATTGTACACTAAACGCTTTAAGGGCAGTGCTTCTAGTATTGTAAATACAGAAAATATTAATTTAATTAGTGGTGGAGGATTTTCCCCTGACAATAATTTTACTTATAAATCGCACAAACAAAAGCCTATGAATTTTAGGTTGATATATAATAAAAGATTAGGATATTCTTACGACATCAAACCTATGATAAAAATAAAGTCATAAAATGGCAATTAACATTCAAGAGATATTACACCCAAGCGATTCGGACTCTATAAAGTTTGAAAAGATTAATTATAATTTTGATCAAATCTTAGCAAATGGCGGTGGACCTGCTGGGCCTAAGGGCCAGAAAGGTGATCAAGGTCAAGTCGGTTCGACAGGACAAAAGGGTCAAAAGGGTGAAGTTGGACCAATTGGTGAAAAGGGTGTAGCTGGCTCGACTGATAGTCCATGGCATACTGTTGAGGTAGATACAAATAATGATGGTAATAATGAAGTTAGTATTCTAAAACCTAAAGTTGGAACTGATCTAAATATGCCAATTATATGGCTAGGTGATTCTGGTTTTGAAGAAGACGTGACCGATGGCGACATAGACACTAATGCTAGACTAAATATTGGCAGAGATGACATTTTTGAGAATTATGTGAAATTACGCCACGGTATAATAGGTGGCATTAATAAAGATTTAGTATTAACTAGTACTGTTTTAGACGGGTATACTAGGTTTAATTGGCAAAATGCATTTGGCAGTACTTTAATAGAATATGGTGTCAATACTGATAAGATAACTTTAGTTGCTAACAGTTCTTCATTAAACTTAAGTGGAAATTTCGTAAATATAAATTCTTTAGCCAATACAAATATAAAATTGTCAACACTAGGATCAGGTATTTTAGATGTTGATATTAATGCAGAATTTAAAGGTTATTTAAGATTACCAGCTGGGACAACGGGTCAAAGACCTACGGTGCCTCAAATTGGTATGATTAGATTTAATACTGATTTAGATATTGTAGAGGCTTATTATAATAATAGCGGTACACCTGAGTGGAGAGAACTATGTACTGATTGTGGCACTCCAGTCGGTGATAGTATTGGTATTGTTGGCGATGATATTGTGGCAAATGCTGATGGTTCACCTGCTTCGAATACTATTAGTATTTCGGGTGGCAATATTGATGCAAGTGCAGATGGTAGTCCAGTTAGTTCTGCGGAGTTAACAATAAATGGATCCAATTATTTAGCTGCACAATATAACACACCAACAACATTATACTTAAATTATGCAATTGCACCTACTGGTGTAGATCCTACTTCTAGTAATGTGTCTGTTGACCAAGCCGGTTTAAGTATTACAATGGAACCGAGTCTTAATAGAATAAAGGTGATTACAAGTGCATCAACACTTGGAAAAGTGTATAAAGTAACCGTGACGCACCCTAATGATTCTAATGTTAAAGTAGTATGGACAATAACGTTGGTTAATAGTGCACCAACTCCAACGCCAACTTCTGGTTCCGGTTCTGGTGCAGGTCCAACTCCAACGCCAACTTCTGGTTCCGGTTCTGGTGCAGGTCCAACGCCAACGCCAACTTCTGGTTCTGGTGCAGGTCCAACTCCGACTCCAATTCCAGCAACAGCGGTATTAAATGGTGTTATATCTGATCCTGAATCTTTATCATATCCTGATGCAGTTGACGTATATTGGACATTGAGCGATATTGAAAACTGTACAGCCGTTACAGTGCAAACCTCACTATCACCGACGGGCCCATGGGGTAATAGTACCGGTAGTTGCACTTCACCTAGAAGATTACATTTTAGTGGCGCATGTGATACCACTAGATATTTTAGAATAATACAAACTAGGAACGGATTACCGGATGTTATATCAAACGTTTATACATTTACATTTGATGCATGTGGTGGCGGAGGCGGTGGAAGCTAATAAGCTAATATAAAAACAAGATAAATATAAAAACATAAATAATAAAATGGCAGCAAACGATTATACAAGAACGGTAAATATCACACCTTTAGGTACAGCTTATTCGTGGGATACTCCACCTAGCTGGATTACTATAAATCGAGTAGGTACTAGTAATGATTGGACTATCACTGTGTCGGCTAATTCTGGTGCAGCCAGATCTGCCACACTAACAGTTAGACATAATAATACAACTACTATTGATACTATTTCGGTTTCCCAAGCAGGTGGTACGGTGATAACACCAACGCCAACTTCTGGTTCCGGTTCTGGTGCAGGTCCGACTCCAACGCCAACTTCTGGTTCCGGTTCTGGTGCAGGTCCAACTCCAACACCGACTGCGACTTCGGTTCCGGTTCCACCAACTCCAACGCCAACTTCTGGTTCCGGTTCTGGTGCAGGTCCGACTCCAACGCCAACTTCTGGTTCTGGTGCAGGTCCAACTCCAACTCCAACGCCAACTTCTGGTTCTGGTGCAGGTCCAACTCCAACGCCAACTTCTGGTTCTGGTGCAGGTCCAACTCCGACTCCAACTTATATAGCTCCAACTTCAACAACTTATGTAGCTCCAACTTCAACAACTTACACCGGTGGCGGTGGCGGTGGCGGCGGATGTCACTTAACTGGTGATTTACTTACCTTAGCAAATGGAGAAACTAAAAAAGTAGAAGATGTTGTATTAGGAGACACTCTGTTGTCATTGGCTATTAATGGCTTAAGCGATGCAGAAACAATATACAGAGAGTTTAATGTTTCAGCTGCTAATTATTCTGATGAATACACCAGTGCAGTGGTAAGTGACATATATGTAGATACTTATTCTTCATATTATAACATAAACAACGGACAACTAAAACTTACATTAGAACACCCGGTTTTAGTTAAAACATCTGATGATACAGTTGTGTTTAAAGTAATTAAAGATGTCTTAGTTGGTGATAGTATGTTGAATCAAAATAATGAATGGGTATTAGTAAACTCTAATACGTTGGTTCAGGCTGAATCACCATTTACGACTTATGCATTTAATGTTGAAAATAAAGATGTATATTTTGCAAGCGGAATCCTAGTACATAACGTAATGAATGAAGAAGTACTTACTAAAGAAGACATGTTTAACCAACAATAATTAGAATGAATATAATTAAAAAAATAACTAACAATAGGAACACCCTTACATTTGTATTGGGTGCTCTTTTTGTTTTATTATTTTTAAGACAGTGTAATCAGACGGATAATTTAAAACATGAACTAGAGATCGCAAAGCAAGATTCCGATAGAAACTTTAATAACTATTTAGCTTCTAAAGATTCTGTTAGAACAATGGTGGCTGAGAATGGTAATTTAATTTCAGAGATCAGAAGCTATGAATTTGACTTAAATGATTTAAAAAATGATCAATCTGAATTACTAGGTAAATATAAAAAAGCACTCAATGTAAATAAGGACCTTAATAAGGTTAACACTTTATTATCTGCTGATATAGATATAAAAGATAGTTTGTTAGCAAGTACTACATCTACTCAAATAGATTCAGTGACAACTAAGTTAGACTTTTCTAAGTTTGATGATTTTGGAAATGGTAATTCTAGAAATTTAACTGGGAATATGTTTATTACTAGAACACTAAATGGATTTAATTACAGTGGGGCTTCATTTGACATAGATCAAAAAATAAGTTTATTAGCAGCTATAGAAAACGTAGGAGGTGCTGATCAATTAAAAATTTCAACAGCATACCCTGGATTAACTTTCAGTAATATAGAAAATATTAATTTAATTAATACTAGACTTAATCAAAAGCCTACTAAAAAAGGTGGCTGGGCAATAGGTGTTGGTATTGGGTATGGATTAAATTTAAACAATAATCAGGTAATAAGTACTGGACCATCAATAGGGATTGGCGTATACTATTCTCCTAAATGGTTAAGATTTTAACAATAATATAAATAATGGCACAATCATCAAGATATTTTTATTTAGATTCAGACATCTTACTTGAATTTATATACCACGACCAAGGTAATCCTTCTAATTATCAAATAGAAGTTGATGATAATGGTAGCGAGGTTAAATTCTTAGATACAGTTAAAGGTGATGCTTCTCAACAACGACACTTAATTAATGAATTAGGTAGTGCGGTAGTAAATTTTGATGTAACTTCGGTAAGTGGCTATTTGGCTGTTGAAAACTTTGCAGCGAGAACACTTTTACTACAAAATGGTAAAACTTATAAGTTTAATCTAAGTGCTTTGCCTAACCCAGAGTTGTTTACTATCGGTGGATCTTTAGGAATTTACTCTTATTCAAGCACAACTCAAATTGGACAATTCACACCAACACAAAACGGTACAGTTTCATATACATATGAAGGACTAAAGGGTGGTAAAGTAATTGTTGACACTAGAGCTAATCCTTTATTTGCAAGCCCTGATGAAAATACAGGTAACGATATTAACCAAACTATCGGCAGGTATCATGCTGTACAATCAGATAGCACGGGTACAAAATACGCTTTACTAGGCTATGATTCTACCGGTGATTATGATATGTTTAACTATATTAACAACAATGTTAATTGGGCAGGTGGAAATGAAACAGACCTTTTAAATTCTCAGACTAATGCAACTGCTAATATTAATTATATTAAATATGATAGTATTAGACTGCACTTAAGAAGTGGTTATAGTTTTTCAGCAAGGGGCTATGAAGGTTTCTTATTTCAAATAGGTGCTAAAAGAACTAGCGGTATAAGTAACTACCTAACACAGTTGGTTTACTTAAATACTAGTAATTATGAATATGCAAATCCTAAACCTTTTATTTTAGGTGAGACTTTATATAGTAAATTCATTGAAATTAAAGTTCCAACTCTAATAGATCAGAATGCTGAATTCGAAGACTTATTTTATGGTGACGGTAGTATTGGTTCAAGTGATTTAGATCCAACTTCAAACTATAATGTTACTTTTAAATTAATCGATAAATTAGAGACTCTTAATGGTTATGATTATTTTATTACCGGTGAAGAGAATAGATTTACTATTTCGAGAGAGGATGAGTTTCAAGATTTCACGGTTGTTATAGAGGATGCTACTGATGGAGATTACTTTAAAATATACGGAGAGAAAGACAACTCTATTGGTAATTTTGAAGCATATATTTTAAATCAAATTACTTCAACATCAGATGATATAACGGTTTTATTTGACGTCGATGTGTTCGAAAACATAGGTACTACTGAAGTTAAGACTTTTCAAACAACGTATACACAATACGAGGACTTTAATACTCCTATTGTTTTTAGACCGGTTATTGTTAATAGCAACGTAGCATCTAGCTTTTCTATTGATGTAACTATGAAAATATGGAATCAAACCGATAATACACAGATTGTAAAGAGAGCTAGTTTATCAATTAATCAAGCTGCTAAGTATGGTAAAAGATTAAGTAAACTTAAAATTGATTCTCCGAATCAGTTGACAGAAGTTTATAATGTGTTACCACAATTAGCTTCTAGCAAAATTGTAGCAGGGATATTCACAGACAATTTACCTAGAACTGTAAAATATGTACCGGCATTTGTTGAAAGACATAATGTTATTGCTTCAAGTGCTAAAATTCAATTTGATAATTCTAATGAAAATATCATGACTCAGAGTATTACTGAGGTAGACACGTCAGCTTTTAAATCAGAAGGTGATCTAGTTATTAATATCCCACCGTTTACATCTTATTATAAATTTGTAATTGCTAAGAAAAAAGAGGATGACGTTGAGTTGGTTTCATTTGAAAATGCTGAACACTTAGTTATGACATTTGGTGATGGTAAACAAAAATTAAAATTCAATCACATTTCTAATAAAGATATAAACATGGGTGAAGGTGAAGTACTTTTTAAAATTAGTGAAGCTAACGCAAACACTATTAGAGGTATGAAGAACTCAACATTTTATATCAGTGTTAATAATGGCGTGGATGATACAATGATTTTATCTGGTAAATTTAATATTAACTAAGTATGGTTCTTAATAGTAGAAATAATGCATTTGATTTTAAATTCCCCAGAAAATTTATTCCTGAGGAAGTGGCACAGAAGTATAAGAAGTATTTGAATAAAGTACCCGGTGGATTATTATCAGAACCTATTGATTTTGTTAATTATAGTATTCAAGGTATTAATATTCCAGGTGTTTCATTTGATCCACTATCACAAGAAGATAATGATGGTACTAAAAGATATCATAGAGGTGCTTTGCCAATTCAAAATGTAGTTAATAGAGAATTCACAGTGACTATGCAGTTACTAGATGGTTTTATTAATTACTGGATTATGATGGATACATTATTGTATTATTATGCAAGGACAACTAAACAAACACATATAGAACCATTGACTCTGAGAATCTTAGATTCTGAAGGTGCATCGGTAGCTTATATGGAATTTACAGATTCAATTATGAATTCTATTAATGAACTCAATTTGAATTTTGCAGAGAACGTGTCTTCTTTTAATACATTTGAGGTCACCTTTTTTTACAATAGATTAAATCTAAGATTAGAAGTAGAATAAAAACGATATATAAAATATGAAAACATTTAATACATACTTAGTTGAAAATGCTGTTACAGAACAGGATATCAAACTTATTAACGAGGGTCTACAAGAAGAATGGACGCCTGAGTTAGAGGCTAAGATCGATGCCGCACTAGAATCATTCGTGTTAGAATATAAAAACGAAGATGGTACTTTTGATATTGAAAGACTTAATGAAGAAATTACAAATGAAGGTTTCTTTGGTTCAATTATTGGCGGTCTTACTGGTTTTGCTTTAGGTAAATCAGTTGGTAAGATGGTTGCTAAAGTATTGGGTATTGAAAAAGGTATTTTCTATGATTTATTAACTTCAAGACTTGTTGGCGCTGCATTAGGTGCTAGTCTTGGTAAAAGAATCTAAATGAATTTTTTAGCAGTAGACTTTTCTCTTAATTCCCCAGGAATTTGCTTATATAATGATAAAGGTAAGAAATATCATTTCATTAGTTATATAAAACCCAAAACAGGTACAAAGGCCGAACAAAAGCTTCAAGAAGAGATATCACTATTAAATGATGTTACTCTAGTTGACCAACCTGACTTTACAAATAACGAAACATTTTCAAGTGCTGAACTTCTCAAGGTTAAGCGCTACGATAGAATGGCAGATGACATAATAAACCTAGTCTTACAAAACAGTTTTGACGGTGATGGGTTTACTATTGGATTCGAAGGCACTTCATATGGTTCTAATGGTGGGACTAATAATATGATTGACATGGCAGCCGGTGCTGCAATCTTAAAACTTAAACTCTTAAAGACCTTAAACCCCGAAGACATTATGACCGTGGCTCCGACCACCATTAAGAAGTTTGCTGGTAAAGGTAATATGAACAAGCTTCAGTTGTTTGAGGCATTTCAAAGAAATGTGAATGAAGACCTGGTCTTAGCTAAAAGTCCTTTGTGGAAAATTGTGAAAGACCTTGAAGTTGGGAAGAAGATTCCAAAGCCGTTAGACGACCTAGTCGACGCTTATTTCCTAGTTGCCTTTATGGCGAACCCTCCAGCCTAATCTGTCTCTGACTTAAAGAACATTTATTATATGCTAGTTGTTCAGAATTGTTTCAATTTATTTAAAAAAAAATAAAAATAAGCTCCAGATGAAACAAAAAGCAATCCAGATATATAATAAGTATACTAATAAACAGTAACAATTATTTAAAATGTTAGCTACAACTGAACTCATCCATCTCAATAAAGCCCTCATTTCGATGGTGCGAGAAAATAGGATCACAACAACTGAGCGTGAAGAACTACTCCACAAAGCAGGGCTGCTTAAGCTCGAGGACGGTAGATGGAAAGAGAACGGTAATAGTATTTTAACATTGACTAATAGTTGAAACTTTTTTTAGTATGCGATTATAAGAACTGAAAGTAATTTCAAGGTAAACAATTTAAAAATTTAAACAACTAAAAGGTATGAGTGATTCATTTGACATTTTTAACTTAGGTGTAGAAGACGTAGAAACGCACCAAGTACAAGCAAGTAGTTCTACTAACGAGATCTACAAACCAACCGCAGACGACGGTAAAGACGGAACTTACAAAGCATTAATTCGTTTTGTTCCTAATCCAGAAAACCCTCGTAATTCCCTAATCCAAAAATACGTACACTGGCTAACTAACTCAAGCGGTGATGGTAAACTAGTAGATAGTCCATCAACTGTAGGTGAGAAGTGTCCTATTGCAGATGTATTTTGGAAGCTACGTAAATCAGATTCAGCTGTTGACCGCAAGTCTTCAGAGAAATTGAAAAGACGCCAGCAATATTATGCACTAATCAAGATCATCAAAGATCCACAAAATCCAGATCTAGAAGGTACTTACAAAGTATTCAAATTTGGTTACAAGATCAAAGAGAAGATTGATGCAGAATTGAAACCAGACTTTGGTGAACCAACACAAGTATTTGACCTTTTTGAAGGTAAGAACTTTGAGTTGATTATTACTCGCCAAGGTGACTATAACAACTATGACAAGTCTAAATTCTCAGCAAGTAAATCAGCTATTATTATGGGTGATGTACCAGCAGAGCGTAACAAAGAGACCATGACAACAATTAAGGCCGAGCTAGAAGCTGCTCCTTCATTAAAGGGTTATGATTACCAAGCATGGGATGAAGATACAAGATCTTTCGTTAATGACGTATTGAGAATGTACATCAATCCAGGCAACTCTATCGCTGAGATGACATCGAGTGCTCCTAAAAAAGCAACACAATCGGCAACTGCGGTAGCAGAAAAGCCAGTGGAAGCTCCAGCAAAAACAGAATCAACTTCAAGTGTTTCATCTGATGATGATCTAGATTCTTTTTTGAATGACCTCGACATCTAATATACAACTTACTGAAGAGTTAAAGGATAAAATAAGATACGCACTTAAAGAAGTAGTATCCCAAAAACATCCCGAACCTAACAAGAAGCTACTAAAGGACATGCATGGGCGAATAACCCTTGCATGTCCCTATTGTGGCGATTCCCACAAAGATGATACTGCTAAACGTGGTAATATATTCTGGGACACATTACAATACCATTGCTATAACTGCAACCACCACACCAATCTTTATACTTTTTTAAAGGATCACGACATTAAAATGTCTAATAGTGATGACTCTTTTTTAGTTATTGACTATATTCAACAAAATAAGATACAGGTAAACCCTGAATCAGTTCTAAAACACCAAGGTCTTGCAGAGATCCATGATTTAGCAATTGATATTGATGATTTTAAAAAACATTTTAAGGCAAAACCAATAGTACCAGGTGACTGGATATGGTTTCAATTAAAGGCAAGATTGCTACACAATAGAGTAGATGATTTTCTTTATTCAGAAAGGGAGCATCGTTTATGGATATTAAACTTTAGTACTGATAATAAAATTATAGGTGCACAAACACGTAGAATGAAAGGCTATGGTCAAAGATACCTAACATATGATTTGCCTAAGATTTATGAAGAGATGGGTAAACCACTAGATATGACAAACGATGAGTTAAATAACTTGACTAAGATATCTACGTTATTTGGTATTATGCAATTAAACTTTCAGAGGCCTATTACAATGTTTGAGGGTCCATTAGATGCTAAGTTTATGACTAACTCACTGGCGTTAGCAACCGCTGGTAGATCAACAGATGATTTTGATGAGATACCAACAGTTAGGTACATGTTTGATAATGATGTAACAGGTAAAAAGAAGATGGCCGAGAAGCTCAAGAAAGGCCGACCAGTATTTATGTGGTCTAAATTTCTCAAGGAAAATAAGCTAGATACATATAATATTAAAGATTTAAATGACTTAATATTGAAATGTTTTGAGCTTAAAATCGACGCTCACAAAAAGATCGATCAATATTTCACCTCAAGTCAATTGGATCTATGGTACGTATAGAAGATATTAGTAATATGGTTGAAGACAACTTAGACGATTTTCAAAGAGATAGTGATAGATTTAAAGGTATGAAACTCTTAATTGATTTTCAACCATTAGATCTTACTGTTAATTCACCAGACATAGAGTTTCCAAAACCTAAATTTAAAAAGAGACAAATAATCTCTAAGTTTATTAAACCAGATCCTAACAAGAAATCATTATTTTAGTATGAGCAAAGAGAATATATTAGCATTAGATAGGAAATTAAGTAGTCAAAGAACAGAGTGGACCGATATTATTAAAGGACTATCTCAAAGTTTAAGAAACTTAAACACCATGGAAGAAACTATTGCTGAAGTTCTTTCTTCTCGCCAATCATTGGTCGAGCAGATATCGTACTTAAACATGAAAGTTAAGGAACAAAAGAATAAAGTTAATGTCAGATACCGCGAAGCGTATATCAGATATTATGAATACGATTACAAGCTAGGCGAAAAACAAAAAGAGAAGTTTATTGAAACTGACCTCGCCGACGAAAATATGATACTATCTCATTTAGAAAACCAAGTGGAATTCTTTAGAGACTCGGTTAAAACCCTAGATAATATGGGCTTTGCCATTCGTAATAGACTTGCATTAAAAGATCTATAACGAAAAATAAAAATGCTCTAACAATGTGGAGCTTAGTTTAACTGAAAACAAACAGTTGCTTCGTATTGATGCAGCAACTGAATTAGAATTAGAACAACTCAATATTTCTCTTAATAAGAGGATTGAGTCATGGCGTTTCAACCCCTTAGTTAAAAAAGGGTTGTGGGACGGCTATGTTTCCTATATTAAAGATGATAAGTGGATTCCTTCCGGTTTATGGAGAGAAGTCATGGGTATATGTAAGGACTATAAATTTGAGTTTAAACTTGAAGGTATTACAGAAATATTCGATACCAATATTAATCAAGAAAAGTTTACCGAATGGGCAATTGATTTCTTTGAAAAATCAGAAATTACCCCAAGAGACTATCAAATCGAGGCAGCATTTAATATTCTAAAATTTAAAAGATGTTTAAGTGAATTGGCAACTTCTGCCGGTAAAACCCTCATCTCTTTTTTAACAGTTGCGTATCTACTAGAAAAGCAAAAGGCAGGAAAAATACTATTCATTGTACCTAACGTTTCTTTGGTTGTACAAGCTAGTGAAGATTTCCTAGATTATAATTACAGAAATGCAATAGATATTAAAGTACAACAAATTTATAGTGGTCAAAAAATTAGGCCAGGTAGAAATGTTATTATTGGTACATATCAATCTCTTGTTAAAAAAGAAAAGGCATACTTCGAGCAATTTGACGCAGTTATTGTAGATGAAACGCACAAGGCAAAATCAGCCTCTATTAAAACCATCCTACAAAAATGTGTTAATGCAGAATACAAGTACGGTTTATCTGGTACTATACCAAAAGAAGGTACATTAGATAGACTAACACTTATGGCATACACTGGTCCATTAATCACAGAGATTAGTGCAAACTATCTACAAAATGAGGGCCACATTGCAGGGTGTAAAGTAAAAATTATAAAAATGGACTATGCTCCGCAATCAACTAAAGATGCGTTTAGAGAAATGTCACAAAACAGATATGAAAGCAAAGATGTTTTTAAGTTTGAGCAGAATTATGTTATCAATTCACCAGGCCGCCTTAACTTTATTACTAGTATTATTTCCAGAGTACGGGGTAATAGTCTCGTCCTTTTCCATCGTATTGAACATGGCAAAAAGATATATGAAAAACTTCGCAGGGAAAGTGATAAAACAGTCTACTACGTTGATGGGGGTATTGATCAAGATATTCGCGAAGAACATAAGAAAAAAATGGAAGCAGGTGAAGATGTCGTTATCGTCGCGTCATATGGCACCTTCTCTACAGGTATCTCGATTAAGAAAATACACAACATATTCTTTACTGAATCGTTTAAATCGGAAGTTATAATTAGACAATCGATTGGTAGAGGTCTAAGACAACATAGCTCAAAGGACTCTGTTAATATTATTGATTTTGTAGATGATCTATCTTCCCAGGACTGGGATAATTATTTAATGCGACATGCAAAAGAGCGCCAACGCATCTATAGAGAACAGAAGTTCAAATACGATATTAAAAATGTCGATTTTGAAGGAGATATATAATAAAATAATAACATATAAAAATAAAACAATAATATGCAAAAGTTAAAATCATTTGATCAATTTGCTACTGAAGTAAAGATTTCTCAAACTAGACACTTAGAAGAAGAAAAGATCACAAAAAGAACTAATGAAGCAGAGGCTTTCAAAGCGTTGTTATCTGAATTTAAAGTAACTTCAATCAAAGAGTTGACAGAAGAACAAAGATCAGAATTTTTTAATAGACTAAGAGGTGCTGAAATTAATGAAGCACTTACACTTATCGAAGAAGGCACAAGAGGCCAATTTGGTAAAATTGACAAGAAAGGTAATATCACTTCAGTTTATACACATTACGATTCTTATCCAGAAAACATGTTACCTATTATTAAGAAATCTTTTAAAAACGCAAAAGCAGTTGATGCTGTTATCGCAAAGGGTGATAATTCTGGTCTAGAAGATAATATTGATAAGATGAATTTTTATGGAGATGGTGGCAAACCATCTACAGGTAATATATCAAACATTTCAAAATATTTAAGAAATGTAGCTGATGGCGGAGGTGCTGAATTTGTTTATCTTTGGGACGAAGCTAACAAAGAATGGTTAATGGCAGATATTTACGGTAACGGTTACGATGAATTGGTACCCGCGTTTGAATCTGTTTCAGTTTCTGTAAATGAAGCTATTGCAGTACAATTTAAAAGAGATGCTAAGAAAGTTGTTACAGTTTACAATAACTTGTTTGCAAAAAAACTAACTGACTTGGGTGCAATGTCAAATGAATCAGTATTGGGATGTATTAAGTACTTATTTGAAAATGCAATGGAAGATGCTAACTTCTCTAGAGAAGGATTTGTAATCTCTAAAAATATTAAAGGTTCTATTAGTACTTTTGAAGTTAAAATGCCAGGTTTAGGTAATCACTTTATTAAGATCGGTGCAACTACAGTTAAGAGAGTTTTAGACAAATACTATTCTGATATTGCTAACGCATCTGGATGGTCGGGTATTGGTATCGTTGAAGGTACTGCATTATACTTAGAGCAAATCAAACAAGAAGCAATGGGTCAATCTTTATTAAATGCATTTAATGGATTCTATAACGAAAGTCTTGTTATTGAAAACACTGATATTTTATGTGAAGCAACTGTTGAGATGGATGCAATGAATCCGGACGATAAAGACTTCTTAAAATTCTTAAAGAAGAATAAAGTTGAAATTATTGATAAGAAAATGGATGGACCAGGCGGTGGTACTCCAGTTATTACAATGCAAGGTAAAAGAAAAGATCTTGAAGCTGTTTTAGCTGATGAAGAATTAGGATGGGCTGATCCAGATCTAGCTGAATACATTGAAGAATCTAAAGTAAACGAAGCTGAAGTTAACTCTGATGAAGAATTTAACGAATATGCAATTACAGTTTTACAAAAAGCATTCGGTGATAAATTTGATGAGGCTAAAGCAAAACAGGTTATCGACGGTATCTTAGCTAAAGCTAAAGGTGATTATGGCATAGCAGTTGGTATGTTAACCAGCTCATTAGGCTAATAATTAAATTACAATATATACAATATGAAGATTTACCATAATTTTGAACAGTTTGTAACTGAGAAATTACATTCAAATATAAAAGAAGCTTTAATTTTAGAAGGTGGGGCAGCCGGACACATGGCACACCCGTTTGATGATAAGTCATTAACATTTGCAGACTTTAAAGCTCTTATAGAGGCTGGTTTAAGTGGTGAACTTAATTTTGAAGAAAACGCGACTGAAAAAACAGATGGACAAAATGTATTTGCAACTATCCAAGATGGTGAAGTTAAATTTGCTCGTAATAAGGGTGAGCTTATAACACCAATGGATCTTCAAACATTTAAGCAAAAATTTGACGGACATGCATCGGCCATGGTCGAGGAAACGTTTAAGTTTGCAGCAGAAGATTTAGCCAATGCGTTAATCAAATTACCAACTAAGGTTCAAGAAGAAACATTTGAAAATGGACTCAATTGGATGAATATGGAATTAATCTATTCTAAAAATCCAAACGTAATCTATTATGATAGAGATATCATTCAATTTCATGGTATAAAAAAGACAGATGGTAATGGTAATATAATTGGTGAAGATAATAAACCTGCATCAGTAATAGCAAAAGCATTAGAGTCTGTTAAAGCAAATGTCGGTAAAACATTTACCATAATCCCACCTCAAATAATTAAATTAGGCAAGGACCTTAATTTTGAAGAAAATAAAAATAAATTCATTAAGCAAGTTGAAGCGCTTCGAGACAGATATAATTTGACAGATGCTGATGAAGTTAGTCGCTATCATGAAATGTGGTGGAGAGAAACTATAGATTCAAATTTTCCGGATTTAACACAAGATCACAAAGAAGGTTTGTTATTAAGATGGGCATATGGTGATAAAAAGACTCTAAATTTAAGATCATTAGATAAAGAGTTAGGAAAAGATAAAGCAGCTATTATTAAGAAGTTCGATAAAGAAGACGTTGCTAAAAAATACAAAGAGAATATTAGACCGTTTGAAGATTTATTCTTAGAACTAGGTTCTATTATTCTAAAAAACGCTAGTAATTTTGTTGCTGCCTCACCAGATGCTGAAATGCAAAGATTGCATAATCAAATTAGAACTGAAGCTGATAAAATTAAAAAAGGGGGATCAATCGACCAAATACAAAAAGTTGAAGCTGAATTAGCTAGATTAGAAAGAATAGGTGGAATTGATTCAATTATGCCAACTGAAGGAATTGTCTTTGTTTATAAAGGTAAGACGTTTAAGTTAACAGGAACATTCGCTGCAATCAACCAGCTTATGGGTATTATTAAGTACGGAAGATAAACAATACAACATGGCTTTACAAAACTTAAGAACATATTTTGAATCAACTAATACCAATGACTTTTTGGCTATGTTGGACTTGACCTGCGTTGTATCTGAAAAGATCCAAGCATCTTCATTTCATGTCAAAAGAACCAATACAGGCTTTAACTATTATAAAAGCGGTTCTAAATATCAGATGGATAGAGTAGATAGGACCATGGTTAAATACTATGAAAATGGTATTAAATATTTTTCAACAATATTAAAGGAAGTTACTGAAGAGATGCCATTAGATTGGAAATTCGGTTTCGATTATATGTTGGATAATAAAACAGTAAGCATTGAATATGATGCACTACCCAAAAACCACTTAATCCTAACTCATATACAAGTATTAAACCCAAACGATCCTACTCAAATTAAAAAAGTAATTAGAGATCCACAGGTTCTAAACAAATGGGCAGACAAATTAGGCGTTCAGAGACCGCCAATTGTATTTGAAGGTAAACTACAGTCTAATCAAAAGGACGACCTCATCGCGCTTCTAAATATGTCTGATCAAGACTTTACAACTAAGTTCGAATCACAGTCATTTACAAGAACAATATACAACATATTTAATAACGGTCTTAACACTCCGGCATTAAACTTTTCACTAGATAAAGATATTGATGGATTAATAATCAATTTCTATGAAGGTAGAAATATCAAGAGTTTTAAGTTAGAGAGATTTGATAGAAAACCACAAGAGGAAAGAAGCCCATCTGACATGTATCAGATTTCAATTTTAGATCTAGTAGAATTTATTACTAACTATGACCTATCGGCTATTGAAATACTAGAAGAAGAGTCAGATCTTAGATATATTGAATTAATCTCAAATATATTTAACGCATATATTGAAAAAAATGCCTCTAAATATGTTGGAGCTAATTTTGATTCAGCGGATTTCTCAGACAACAAAGGATTTGATCTTAATCGTGCATTTATTAAAGATGAAAAAACAATATCATTAATTCAAAATAAAGTTTTAGCTGAGTTATTTAAAATTGCGTTAGGTAGTTTTAGAAAGAAGAGAACCAGAGAAACAGACATTATTAATACTGACTTGATGAACCAAATCAATGAAATAGTTGAAACTATAGAAGGCATTGTAATGGCAAAAACAAATGAAAATGACGTTATGACATTTAAAACATATTTAGTTAACCAAAAACTTCAACATGAAGTTAGTCCAGTTTTAGAAGGACTTACAGTTAAATACCCAGAACAAGGCAAAACACCAGTCAATATGTTTGTTGGTAGATTCCAACCATTTACACTAGGCCATGCTAAGGTAGTTGAAACGATTAATAAACAGAATGGTTATCCAGTAGTTATCTTTTTAGTTAAATCAAAAACTAAGAAAAAAGAGGATGCATTCTCAAGACCTTATGATGAAGAAACACAACTTCAAATGCTAAACCAACTTAAAGGTAAATATCCTATTGAGAAAGTTTACATTATTGGTGGGGGTGCAATTGATCTAATGTTCAATACAATGAGAGCTGATGGTTACGAACCAGTACTTTGGGGAACAGGTTCTGATAGACTCAAAAGCTATTCATATCAGGTTGATAAGCCAGAATATAGAGAAGATCTAGGTTGTAGAACTGATTTTGGCCTTTTTGAAATTCCAAGAACTGGTAAAAATATTTCAGCAACTCAAGTTAGAAATGCAATGCTAGATGGTGATGAGAAGCTATTTAAGAAACTAACACCTAAAGAGATACACGATATGTATGGTGAATTAAAGTCTAAATTAGAAGACAGTATGGGTGTTTTGGCAGAGTCAAAATCTGTTATGACTTTCGATCAATTTATTAAGAATATATAAATAAACACAATATACCAAAATGAAGAATATAAAAACATTTGAAAGTTTTACAGAAGCCAATAACATACCAGTAGATGAATCTATTCAATTTGGTTCTTATCACTATAATTCTAGAACTGAATTCGGTGAGCATAGCGACAATCTACCGGAAAAGGGTGAGACTAAATACTTAGTGTTTGCTCATAATTCTGCAGATTTTTATGGTCAAAGAATTAGATTAGAAGCAGGATATACAATTGGTTCTGCTGGCTCAAAACAATATATTGGTATATTTGACGACGAGGCCGCTGCAACAGATGCATACAATACTGCTATGAAAAAACCAGACGGTGTATTAATATCATTCTCAATGGGAACTCTTTATGCAAAGTCTAAGTTTTCATTCCAGTATGAAGAAACAAACGGCTCTCTAGCAAAGATTAAGAAATAATACATCAAAAAAATGAGGATTAATAAAATAAATGAAGGTCAATTTTCATGGATGACACATGACACTGGTGATCAAATCGGTTCTGAAAGACAAAATAGAATCACAGTTTTCATGTATGATAATCAGGGTAATAAGTGGAAAGAATCTAAATATGATGGATATGGAGAATTCGGTGGTAAAGATTACTACGAATTATTGGCCCAAATGAATGGCATTGAAAATCCAGATAGACAAGCAGGTATTGATCTAGCGTTTGATGATAAAAAAGTAAAAGCAGGCGGAGTTCTTTTCCCAGCTTTAGTTACTACCCCTAATTATAACTGGAAAAAACACAACTTCTCCCAAGAAGCTGAAAATGATCCAAACCAATCGTGGTATCAAGAAGAAGACGATTATAACGAGTCATTAGAAGAAAGACATATCACTATTAAAAGAAAATATACTGAAAATTATCCAGCTATTAAAGTTGGTAAAGCAGCTAGAATTAGAAATAAAGTTTTAGAAGCTATTAAAGATGGTAAACTTACTAAAGAAGAGTTTGATACTATTTTAAAAGAGATGACAGTTGATAGTACAAGGTGGATTAGAAGAAACGCTAACTACTTTAATGTCAGTGAAGATGGCATCTCGCTTTCTAGAACAGGTAAGAGAATTCTAAATGAATTAACACCTGCTATAGATATTAATGAAAAAGCAACTCCCTTTAAAATTGCAAACGCAAGAGCTGAAGAGATTTTTGGAGAATTTGGCGTTGCAACATTAGATTATAGCCAAATGGCAAGAGTAATCGATATTAAGTTAGCCGATAAACTAGCTAAAAAATACGGTGAAGATAGTTTTATGGCCTTGTCAGAATTAGACATGGAAGAACTTCTTAATAAGAATCCAAAATTAGTAAAAGAAAATAAAATAAATAATAACATGAAAACAAACTTTGTATTTGAAAGTTTTGGTGACTTTGTAAATTCACTAAACGAATCAAAAGAGGCTGCAGAAGCAGAATCAATTTTAAACGATCTTTTAGATGAAAGAGGTGGAGACTTTGATGAATTACGCGGCATGGAAATGGAAGATGCATTAGACACAGTCGAGGCATACGGACATAAAGGTTCTAAGGCAAAAAAGATTGCGCAAGAATTATTTTCAATGTGCAACGAATCATTAATTACTGAGGCATTTAAGTCTAGTATGCTTGCTAGTTTATTTAGAACTAAAGGCGCTAAAATGGACGCTACTTTAGCTAAAGCGTTTTATGGTACATCTAAAATTAAAATGGATCTTGTCGAAGATGAGGATATTTTAGTAGTTAATCCAGAGACTGCTTATAAAAACAAACAAGCAGATTCAATTATCTTCTATGTGTCTGATGTGCCAAAAGAAAATCCATATGCACCCAGCGATGCATGGTATGATCATAAAACAATTCCAGGTGAAGGTTACTTATTAGCAGTTGCTTCTGGTGAAAATGCATTTTACACTAAATCTTGGGGTAAATATGATAGACAATATAAATTAACTAAAGGCAGCGAGTCTGACTCAATCGGTATTTCTAAGAAGTACAAAGGATGGGACGGTACTGGTCTTTACAACGTAAAGAGAATTGCTGAAATGGCAGATAGAGCAATTGTTCTTAACATGACACTTCTAAGACAAAAGTATTCTTCTGTAGAACAAAGAAATCAGAGAGACGCAGCTAAAAAAGGTGCTATAGCATTTAAGTCAGATAAAGACTTTAAGAAAGAGAATATGGACAGATACCACCAAATTTTAGCTGATAAAGCAGCTTCATTACCGTTGGATACTATCGTAAAAGAAGCTATTGAAAAACTAGCTAATCAAATCAAAGATGGTTTAGCTGCAGGTAAGGTAGGTAAATATAATGATATTATTATCGGTACAAAAAAGAATGGTTCTGAAGCTAAAATGAGAGACGCTTCAAATCACATGTCAAACATCTTAGATGACTATACAAGATATGTTAGCTATATTAAGCAAGCTGAAGAGTCTAAAGAGAGATATGGTGAAACAGAATCTTACTACGAAAGAGAGTCTAAGAATTACGCTAAGGCAATTACTGACAGGGTTGCACAAATCGACAACTTTGACTACATTTGGTAAAAAATATATTAATTATGCCAAGTACTAGCAAATCACAACAAAGACTAATGGGTATGGCTTACGCTTATAAAAAGGGTGAGTTAAAAGACTCTGATGCAAGCGCTGAAGTTAAAGAGTTGGCAGACTCTATGACACTTAAGCAACTTAAAGACTTTGCTAGCACTAAACATGATGGTTTACCAGAAGTAGCAGAAAATATCACACCAGCAGCAATGGCAGGTATGGGTCCAGTAGTTTTACCAAGTAATGGTACGGTTGGGTCTGGTGATGTTCCAGCAGGTTCTGGTGATGCCGAAGAAGAATATAAAAAGAAAAGAAAAAGAATGAAATATATCAAAACGTTCGAAGCATACTCACAGGATGATATTAATATGTCATACGGTTTTTATGGTCAAATAGAAACTAGCTTTAATGAAAAGAAAGCTAAGACTCTTTTTGATCAAGGTGTAAAGGATCTTCAAAAGAAGTATAAACTAACCGAAACTGAGGCATTGGGTGTACTTAACTCAAAAATGGGTAGAAAGGCAGCTGATGAGATTTATAACAACAGTGCTAAAACTGCAGTTGAGGGCCTAGAAAGTTATTATGGTAGATCACTCCAAAAAACTATTGCTGAAGTACAAAGATCTCTAGTGGACGAATCAAATGAAATTATTGAAGAGGCAACAGATATCAATGATCCAGTTTTAATTGCAATGAGAGCAATGAAATCAACCATGGCAGCTAAAAAGGCCCAAGCAGCTCTAGACAAAAAGAAAAGAGTTTATGGTAAACAAAGAGATGCATTAGAAGATCAACTTTGGGATATTGCAAATGAACTTAAAGATTTAACTTCAGATAGATCTCAATTGTATGCAGACATGGAAGCCGAAGCTGGGCAAATGGGCGCAGAATGGTCTGATGACGATGCTAATAGATACGGCGGTGAACTAAACACAATCGAAGATCGTATTGATGCTTTAAAAACTAAAAGAAAACAAATAGAAGACAAATTATCTTACTAGATCCAAGGTTGTTAATAACTTTTTTTAAAAATAATTGGCCAAACATTTTTTTGTTTGGCCTTTTTTTGTTATATTAGTAGTATAATTAAAGGATAGACCGAGATGGCAAAGAAGAAAAAAGATATTGATGGATACAACGAGAGGCATCTCGCTGCCATGATACGCCGTAAAATGATTCAAAAGGACCACGGCGACGAATCTAAATATAATAGAAAGGACAAGTCTTGGAAAAAAGACATAAACACCAATAAAGACAATGATTAATAATAAAACTAAACAAATTAAAAATACACCATATAATAATAAACACGTATTATGAGCAAATCAAACATTTTAGAAGAAGCTAACAAAATTGTTAACGAACGTTCAGAAGAAAAAGAACGTATGTATGGCCCTTTCGAAGAAGGTATGCGTAGGGCTGCAATGGTATTTAACGGCATGACAGGTAAAGATCTTAACGGATCAGACATGTACGCTGCACTAGTTGCACTTAAACTAAGCAGACATTCCTATTCATACAAACAAGACAATCTTTTAGATGCTGTGGCATATATCGGAGGTCTTGATAATTACATAGAAAAATACGGCCACGGAGAATCAGAAACACCTCTTAAATAATATATATGTCTGAGTTTAAGTATTTAACAGACTATATTACCGAAAAGTCGACTCGAATCGGGATCGCAGCATTAGTCGGTAAATTAAGTCCGAAGGAAAGCTCGCATAAATCTGGCTGGGCATTTCATTTAGCAAATCAGATTAAAAACCTGGGTTTCGAAACAGTAGATGTTATTACTGACATTGAAACTGATTGGTCAACGTACGATTGTATCCTACTTGAACATGGTATGGAATTTAAGGGTACTTTTAATATTTTTGGAGGAGCTAATGACGACCTTTACCACCAAATCATGCGTATCTTTTCAAGTACTAAAATGTATTCTTTACACCATGATATGCCATGTATTGGAGATTTAGTACAACAAAGACTTCGAAGCGGTAGTGATTTATTTAAGACACTAGAAGATAAAATAGATCATATTAAAGAAATATGTGCAAACGATATTCCAAGAATTGATCATATCGCCAAAACAGAAAAACTATGCCTTGGCGACAGTCACTCGTTTAGTCAATACGCGCCGGGTTATATGACTCAGCGCCACGATGGTTTGACTATGCACGGTGCACTTAAACGAGGATTAGACACGTATGTTTATCCATGGATTACTGATCTTAGGGTTTATTTGGGTAATATTGACGTACGTCATCATTTAATGCGACAGGCTAATCCCAGCGCTGCAGTTAAAACGCTTTTAGCCAATTATGAAGCAGAACTTTTAAAACTACAAGAAAATGGTATTTCAAATATTGAAGTTATCCAATGTTTGCCTATTGAAAATGAATCTAGACCACTTCCTAAAACAGGCTACTACAAAGGAACTCCATATGCTGGAACATGGGCTGAACGTACAGCATTAGTCAAAGAAATTAATTCATTAATCGATGACATGTGTCAAAGAAATGGATGGCAGACATATAAACACCCAGAAGTGTATTTTAATGCACTTGGAGAGTTAACTTTTGATGTAATGGAAAAACCCAAATCAGTTCACATTGCTAGAGAGTTTTATCGATGGGACCTGGTTAAGAACGAACCTAACAAAAAACTAATAAAACAAACATTAGCATTATTTTAAAATGAAGAAATATACAAAAACATACAAAATAGAGATAACACCGTACCATGCTTCGGATGCATCTTATACTGTAGAACTCACTACAGGTGATCTAGAATGGTCCATGGACGAATACGCTAGAAATAGAGACCCGTTTGCATGGAAAATAATTGAGCAAAATGAAAATTAAAACAACTCAATATTATGATGAATTTATTAGGTACTTTAATTTAGCATTAAAACAACAAGAGCTTAGTAATTTAGGCATGGTGCCACATGATAAGAGTGGTATGAATGATCCATTGATGGAACACATACAACTATATGATGTAGTAGAACGAAAGTATGCTGGTTTTAGTCAAATTATAAATGACTGTTTTTATGGATGGACAGATAAACATCCATATTGGCAACACATGCAAGCTGGTAAAATTTACCCCCAAAGAGAAGAGGTTGCAAAAAACTGGACTAGTCGACAAGATGTTTTTGGTCTGGAGGAATGGTTGTATATTTTCATCTTACATCGAGTTTGTGGTTCAGCAATTAACTACGCTACTAAACCATCTGGTTATCATAATACAATCCTATTTGATTTATACGATTGTGATACAATTGAAGAAATGTGTGAAAAGGTAAAATATCACCCAACACCATTCTATACTTCAGTTGGTTATCAATTTCCAGCATTTCCTAAACCTCCACTGCCAACTCAAAACGAGGATAGTTTCGTGGGTATGTCGTCGTTTAAAGAACCAGAATATGTCTATAAACGAGGTGGCGATTATTTCTTGTGTGAATTTGCACCAAGATTGGCTAGAGATATGGCAGACTATTTGAGACAAGGTGGTAAAAAAGACCTAAGACAACTTGGTCAATGGATGTTTGATTGGAACGTTGCAAACGGATTAAGACAATATAAATTCCAATATGCAGCAGTTATTGCGGACGTGGCTGACTGGTATCCAGAATATATCAACAGAGAATCAATGTTCTATTACGGCACAAATGCGGTAGAATGTATTGGTTATTTAGCAGATCCAGTCGACGGTAAAGGTAAAAAAAGTGAACCGTTTTTAGATGCAGTAATGACTAAAATATATGAAGACACTGGTTCATTACCATATAACGCAGAAGATGTTGCATGTGACTTCATTAGATGGATTGAAAACTATCTAAGACCAGGTGCTGATTATGCACACATTAATATGGATACTTTATGGAATTCGTCTTCTATCAAAGACCACCCATACGGTAGACAAAAAGCAATGTTAGACTTGGGTCTAGTTGAAACGTTTAATGGTATGACTTCATTCCCATCAGACGATAAAATACTACAATCCGCTAATGTTTCAGTAGAAGAATATAAAAAAATGGCAGCTAAGCTATGAGAAATAAAGCAGAAGACGCATGGCAGATCATGCGAATCCAGGGTGAATTCACCAAAGGATTTGACACATTCAGTGAATTAGGACCCTGTATTTCCGTTTTTGGAAGTGCTAGAACAAGGTCAGGAACTAAATGGTATGAAGAGGCAAAACTATTTGGTAAGTTAATAGCATGTGAGGGGTTTGGGGTAATTACAGGAGGAGGTCCTGGTATTATGCAAGCTGCAAACCATGGAGCCAAAGAAGTTGGTGGAAAATCTATTGGAATAGGTATTGAATTACCATTTGAAGCTGGCATGAACAAATATGTAGATCTTGGTGTTGAGTGTAGATACTTCTTTACACGTAAAGTTATGTTTCTTAAATATTCACAAGCCTTTATTATTTTTCCAGGTGGAGTGGGTACATTAGATGAAATGTTCGAAGCTATTACTCTCGCGCAAACCGGCCACAATATAACATATCCAATAGTCCTAGTCGGTAAAGAGTATTGGAGTGGTTTAATTGATTGGATGAAAGATCAATTATTAGGTTCAGGAAGAATGAGTGAAAAGGATTTTGATCTGTTTAGAATTGTCGATACAGCAGTAGAGGCCCGGGATAAAGTGATGGAATATCACAACAAATATATGACTAGCCCGGAATATTTAGGACCTAAAACAAACTTTTAATATGTCACACGATACACACACAACAAGTAAAATGAATCAAGATCTAAATCTAATGATGCCAAATAGACAGGCATGGTTAGATTTAGCCGGTGATTGGCAAGATCCATTGGAAGATCCTATTATAATGAATCACGAAGGCTTCAATGTAGTCAGGGACGATTTGATGGGATTTGGATCTAAATGCAGATTTGGAGATATTCTAGTTCAAAAAGCACCAACAGATACATTAGTTTATGTGCAACCCAGATTTGGATTTGCAGGAATTTCTCTTGCTTATTTAGCACATAAGTATAATAAGAAATTGGTTTTATTTATGCCTTCTGGTAAAGTAATTTCAGATCACCAAGCTATTTGTATTGAGAGGGGTGCAATACCTAAGTTTAGAAGAATCGCAGCAATGCCTAATTTAAACAAGATTGCAAAAGAATGGGCAGAAGCAAACAACGCAACTTTTATACCATTAGGCTTAAAACATGAATTAGTAACAGCAGCAGCGGTTAAAGTAGCATACGATATTGCAGAAAAACATGGATACCCCGAAGAGGTTTGGTCTGCTATTTCAACAGGTGTACTACAGCGCTCTTTGCAGATTGCATGGCCAGATGCTCAATTTAATGCAGTGGCAGTATCTAGGAATATTAAAGATGGTGAATTGGGTAAAGCAAAAGTTTGGTCACATCCTAAGGCATTTGCAGCTGATGTGAATCCTAAATATGCACCACCATTTCCATCTGCAATGAACTATGATGCTAAAGCCTGGGAATTTATGAAAAAACACGGAACGCCTGGAGCATGGTTTTGGAATGTAGGTGGACAACCCTATCCAGAATCAGAAGAAACTAAAGAAAAAACTAATTCTCAAAGAGAATGGGGAGAAGTTTTAGAAATGGACAAATAATACTGAAACTATCTCACAAATTAGCATACTAATAATATAACAAATTACATATGGCAAATATAGATAACGAATGCAAAGATCTTGAAGTAAAAGATTTTTACAATGATTCAACAACACATTTAGAAGACATCATGTCTCATCAAAAAGAGATGCAAGAAAAAACTTATGGTATTAAGTTTGAGAACATGTCAATTCGCGAGGTAATGGACTTCTGGCATGTTAACACGCATGCAGTGATAGATGAACTACACGAAATGACGGACGCATTAGGTGGCATTAAAGATGGCTCAGGGAACGCAGTTTGGAAATACTGGAAAGCAGACTTTAAAAAGTATGAGACGATGAAGGTTTCCGATCTATCAGAGGATGATCGTAAAGAGCTTTTTATGGAATGGATCGATGTACTTCATTTCTTTATTAATTATGCGGCATCAATTGGCCTCGATGCAAAAACAGCATATAATTATTATTTCGCAAAAGCAGAAGAAAATAAGAACCGTCAAAAAAGAGGCTACTAATGCTATTAGACATTGAACAAACTGACAAAGAACTTATCGTCTCTTATTATGACAAAGAGGGTAAAGTTTCTTTTAAAAGATACACAGTAAACCAATTCCAAAATTGGGTAGTTACAGAAGAAAAAGACAGATATAAAGATAAGACTTTTAGAAACTGGGATAATCGCCCACTAAAAAGAGGTATTGCCAAGTCATTCAATAAGTTTAGTCTACTCTATTTTATGGATAGCCTTCCAGAGGCAGATAAAGAAGAGATTTATGAATTCAATATGCCTCGGACATATTTTGTCGATATTGAAACAGAAATCGTTGATGGTTTCCCAAAACCAGAAGAGGCCAAGTCACGTATCTTAACATTCTCAATCATTACACCTGAGCGTAAAGCAATTGTATTAGGACTTGAAGACCTAACATCAGAACAGATTACTAAAATTGAGAAAGATACTAATGCTCACTTAAAGAACTATGATCAAGATTGGGAATTCTCATATCATAAATTTGATAATGAGTATAATATGCTATACACATTCTTGCATAAGTTTTTACCTAAGTTCCCAATGATGACTGGGTGGAATTTCATCAACTATGACTGGCAGTATATAGTCAATCGTTGTAAAAGACTTCAGATCGACCTGACTGATGTGGCGATTACTGGCTCGCTTGATAGAAATGATAGTCGACCACTACATATGGGTATTCTTGATTACATGCAACTTTATGACAAATATGATCGTTCGGTCGCTGTTAAAGAATCTAACTCGTTAGACTTTGTGTCCGGTGCAGTCCTAGATGTTAGTAAGATTAAATATACTGGGTCGTTAACAGATCTTTATAATAATGATTTTACTAAATATGTTTTCTATAACGTAATTGACTCCTGTTTGGTCTATTATATAGATAAGCAATTGAGATCAATGGAAGTTCTATTAACATTGGCTACTATTACAAGAATGCCTCTTTATAAAGCTTCTTCGCCAGTGGCAATTACAGAATCACTATTAGCAAGAAAACTAGCTGAAACAAATAAAAAAATCGGAGTAGAGTATGGTAAAGCAGATTCTTTAAAAGAAGGTAAATTCGAAGGAGCATTTGTAAAGCAACCAATCGTTGGTTATTATAGTGGAGTAAGTGCGTTTGACTTTGCGTCGCTATATCCATCTATTATGAGACAATTTAATATTTCCCCCGAATCTTATGTTGAACAAATACCACAAACAGACATTAACGAAAGACGAAAAGACGGGTCGGTAATCGTTTGTGAGAATGGCGTAGTCTTTAAGAAAGAAGACTCTATTCTTAAGAAAATTCTAAGCGATTTATATGCTCAACGTAAAGATTATAAAAAGACCTCATACTCATATTATGAGAAGGCACACGAAATTGAAAAAAAATTTAAACTGTAAATTAACAAGACCATTAACCACTAACTGATATATAAATTACTAAAATAAACTAACTGTATGAATAAGAACATTTTTGCACCGAGGGTTAATATCCTACCATATGAATATCCACAGCTTTTAGCTTATAAGGACGCTATTAGACACTCATATTGGATCCACACCGAATTTAATTTTACCACAGATATTGACGACTTTAAGACAAAAATTTCTAAACAAGAGCGAGAAGTAATTAAGAGAGCGATGTTAGCTATCGCTCAAATTGAAGTTAATGTTAAAACTTTTTGGGCTGATCTTTATAAAAGAATGCCAATCACTGAAGTAGGTGATGTTGGTATGACATTTGCTGAATCTGAAGTAAGACACAAAGATGCTTATGCTCAATTACTTAGAGTTTTAGGTTTGGAAAAAGAATTCCAAAATGTTGTAGAAATTCCAGCCATTAAAGACAGAATAGCTTATTTAAGAAAGTATTTAGATGGTACAAGAAGTAGAGATGATAAAATGTACACTAAATCAGTACTTTTATTCTCATTATTCATTGAGCATGTAAGTTTATTTAGCCAATTCTTAATTATGATGTCATTCAACAAAGAGAAAAACCTATTTAAAGGTATTTCAAATGTAGTTGAGGCAACATCTAAAGAAGAAGAAATTCATGGTAATTTTGGATCTGAGATAATCAATATAATTAAAGCAGAGAACCCTGAGTGGTTTGATGAAGAGTTTGAACAACTTATTGATTCTGCGTGCAGAAAGGCATATGAAGCCGAAGTTAAAATCCTTGATTGGATCTTTGAAAAAGGAGAGCTTGACTTTCTTTCTAAGGATACCATCAAGAATTTTATACAAAACAGATTCAATAATTCACTAACTCGTATTGGAATGAAACCAATATTTGATGTTGATTTCACCGAACTAGAAAAAACATTATGGTTCGATGTAGAAATTACAGCTACTAAAGAGGGCGATTTCTTCTATAAAAAGCAAGTTGACTATAACAAGAAGAGCAAGTCAATCACCGAAGACGATTTATTTTAATTAACAAAAACATTTAATACACAAAATATGGAAAAAGCCAGTGAAGTGCTCGCTGAAAAGGAGCAAGATGGACAGCTATTACGCGCAGAAAATCAAGAAGAAGGTTCAATGAACATTAGAGAAAAATATTACTGGTTAAACGAGGATAGTAGATTATTCTTATCTAGAGGATATATTACAGAAAGCCCCGAACAAAGAATTAAAGATATTTCTAATAGAGCAGAAAAAT
>Ga0208897_1000147_pt1 | contig 35133 bp, 56 predicted proteins | sample ColrivemetaGS697_FD_187594 | JGI IMG/M metagenome (GOLD analysis project Ga0208897, IMG submission 187594) | Estuarine microbial communities from the Columbia River estuary, USA - metaG S.697 (SPAdes) (version 2) | ecosystem: Environmental > Aquatic > Marine > Intertidal zone > Estuary | place...
CAGCAACACTGATTGATTTATTCTATTGGTTGTGCTTATACTTCTTTAAAGAGCTCAACGATATTCCTATGTCAACAACTTGGGTGTTCGTTGGTCTACTTGCAGGACGTGAACTTGCAATGGCTACATACTATGGTAAGCAAAAGACCAAGAGTGTGTTTCCACTTGTAGCAAAGGACTTTGGAAAGATGATGGTAGGACTTGGTGCTTCAGTAGCATTGGTTCTTATGATACATTATATTATCGTACCAAACGGACTGTAATACAACAAAAAATAAAAAGACGTTTCGGCGTCTTTTTTCTTGACTTTTAAACCATTTACATATATACTATACAAACACTAAGAAATTAACCATCCATAGCGGAAAGGAAACAGTTTGAAGATGAAAATAATCGCAGGGAATAGCAATAGGGTGTTAGCACAAGATATTGCAGAACACTGTTTTGCTGGACTAGTACCAGCAACAATATCAACATTTGCAGACGGAGAAACAAGTGTTGAGTTTGAAGAAAACGTTAGAGGCGAAGATGTGTTTATTATACAAAGTACATCATCCCCTGTAAATGACAGTTTAATGGAACTGTTGATTATGATTGATGCGGCAAGACGATCAAGTGCTAGTCGTATTACTGCTGTTATTCCTTACTTCGGTTATGCTAGACAAGATCGTAAGAGTGCAAGTCGTACTCCTATTACAGCAAAGTTAGTTGCTAACTTATTAGTTACAGCAGGCGCAGATAGAATCCTTACAATGGATCTACACGCAGGACAGATACAAGGTTTCTTTGATATTCCAGTGGACGATTTAACAAGCCGTAAAGTATTTGCCAAAGACATCAAATATAAAGTTAACACAGAAGAGCCGACAGTATTTGTATCACCAGATGCAGGTGGTGCTGTTAGAGCTCGTAAGTTTGCAGACATGTTCCATGGAGACATTGCTATTGTAGACAAGCGTAGGCCTGAAGCAGGCAAGAGCGAAGTAATGGCACTGATTGGCGATGTTGAAGGCAAACATGCTATTCTAGTTGACGACATTGTTGACTCAGGCGGAACGCTATGTAGTGCGGCCAAAGCAATTATGGACGCAGGTGCATTGTCAGTTCGTGCTTATATTACACATGGTGTATTGTCAGGCGAAGCATGTAACAAGGTTGAAAAGAGTGTGTTAGAGGAGTTAGTAGTTACAGATAGTATCAACGATCGTTGTCCTAAGAACTGTAAAAAGACACGACAGGTTAGTGTCGCGCCTTTGTTTGGTGAAGCAATACGTAGAGTGTCAAACGAAGAAAGCGTTAGTAGTTTATTTTCCTAACGCTGTTTCAATGTGTTTGATGTATTCATCAATACTGTGATCGCTAAATGAATCTACCTTACCAGCCTTAATACCCATCCATAGTCCACGCAACTTATCTTTGATTCGTTGCCATGAAGTTAAATTACGGACATTACCATAGGCGTTGATGTAGTGTTTAGTACCGTGGTGCTTATATCCCATAAACGTTGGAGGAACACTAGTAACAATATCATTATTGTTCTTCCATCTATTATGCTCGACACATATATTATCACAATAACCTTTCCAACCTACACGAGGAGAACCATAAGTGTATAATTGTACTGGGTCATTTAGTTCAATATTATGTTTGCAACGACTAGACATTATAGTTGCCATTGCCGCTCCTAAACTATGTCCACAAAACCAAAGTGTCTTGTTTAAGTTTGTTTTACGTAATACATCTTCTTCGACCATTGGCCAAAGTTCATCAACTTCTGCTTTGAAACCTCTGTGTACTCGACTCATAGTTTCTGCAAGAACTGGTAGGGCTTTTAAATCTGCTTTGATGTCATTAAATTCTGTAGGTTGTGTTCCTCTACAAGCAATAACAAGATCTGTCTTGTTCATAAATCGATATGCTTGTGCTCCGTCTTTGTCATAAAACTCAATAGTTGTGAAACCTAATTCTTTTGCTTGCTTTTTAGCATCGTCTATGTTATTATATGCTACTTGTGATAGTTTAGCGAATAATAATGATCTTTCTAAAAAACTTAATTTTTGTATACCTTTCATTGTGCCCTCCATTATGTACATTTATTTATTGTTATTGTAACTAAATACAAATATAGGAAAGTAAACTAATGCGTAAAAAAACTAGAAGTATCCTGGATGAACTTAATAATATTGGTAGACCCAAGGATAACGACTTGTTGATCGAAGCATCTGCAAGTAACATCATTGAAAGCTCTATTAACTTATTAAATATGATACATAGAACATATGATCAAGATAATGCATCCGAGTTGGAACGCAGATTTATTAACAGTATTAAATCAGGCGATCCTCGTAAGTTTAAAAGAAGCATAAACAGAATAATGGAGAGTAAGAAAAATGATTCTTAAAGAAGGTGGCAACATATTTAAATCCGAGCAAGGACCTCTTACTCAGCGTATTGCAACCAAAGACGTACAAGCTTCAATAGACTTTATAGAAAAGATTACAGGCTTAGTATACGATGAAGAAGATTGGTTAGGTACAACAGGTAAGAAAAACGATCCAGATGGAGAGTTTGAAAAGAATAGTTCCGGCGACTTAGACTTAAACACAGACGCAAGTAAAATTAGCAAAGAACAATTGATTGCTAAACTTACTAGTTGGTTAAAATCAAAAGGCATTGATGACGAAGCTATCATGAACAAAGGCCGCAAGAAGACAGACGGTTGGATTCATAATGCAGGCGATCAAGTTCATTTCCGTACACCTATTGCAGGCAACTCCAAGAATGGTTATGTGCAAACAGACTTTATGTTTACTGACAACCCAGAGTTCCAACGTGGAGCAAAGCGAGGCGGCACCCCACAGTTTGGCGGAACAGACAGAGCTATATTGTTATCAAGTATTGCAAGAGGACGAGGCTTAAAATTTAGTCCTAAGTTCGGCTTAGTTGATCCTGCACAAGGCGATGAAGTAGTTGCTTCTAACTGGAATGATATTGCACCTATGCTACTAGGCAAAGGAGCAAAAGAATCTGATACAATTACTGTAGAATCAATGCTTGCTTTTTTAAAGAAAGATCCAAACTACGAAGAGCTTATTGCTCCCTGGAAAGAAACAATGGAGAAGGCAGGTAAACAAGTACCTGAGTCAACATTTGAATCATTAGCCGACAAGCAAATAAATAGAATTGTTACATTAGCGAGCGTATTAGTAAAATGAGATTTGGTGAATTCCGTATATTAACAGAAGCAAAAGTTGGCCGAGAGTATCAACACTTAGAGGACCTAGTGTTTGTTGATGGGTCACAGGGTGCGAACAAAGCCGCAGACATACTAGACACCCTAGGAACAGATAGTTCAGACGTTGCCATTAAGTGGGACGGTAATCCAACTATCTATTGGGGACGTGAAGACAATGGTGAGTTTGTTATGGTTGGTAAGAATGGCTGGGGAAGACAGCGTTCAACATCATCCGCTGACCTTTCTAAGTTTATCAAGAACAGTGGCAAAGGCGAACAATGGCGTGAGAAGTTTGGCAATGATATGGGACAGATATTTGACATACTAAAAGGCTCAACTCCACCAAGTACAAATCAATATGTATACGGAGACTTATTATACCATCCAGGTAATCCATACACAATAACAGATGGTAAAATACAATTTACACCAAACAAAGTAACTTATACTGTAGACGTTAACAGCGATATAGGTAAACGTATAGCACAGTCTAAAGTAGGAGTTACAGTACACACAAGATATAATGCCTTTGGAGACAAAGACGGACAGCCAGTTAACCAAGTAGGTGAACTAAACAGTAAAGATGTTGTAGTACTAGGGCAAACTTATGTATCACATCAGCCAACTGTGAAGTCAGGCGAAACAGATAGTATACGTAAGCTGGTACAAAAGAATGGAAAATTAATTGATTCGTTCCTTGCTCCAGTGAAAGGGTTAAGTGATATGAAGAACATAATTTATACCTATGTTAATCATATGACACGAACAAAACAATTACAGAATATTGAAAAAGGATTCTTTGATTGGCTAGGCACTAGTAAGGTTAGTGCTAACAAGCAGGCAAAGATACAGGCAATGCATAACGAGTCGCCACAAGCACTTCTAGCTATATTTGGTTTGGTAAAACAAATTATGTTAGCAAAGGATGATATTATAGATCAACTAGACGATGCTGATGCAGACATTAAAGCATCAACAGGCGACGAACGCGGCGGTGAAGGTTACGTTGCTCAAAAATCAAAGATTAAATTGGTTCCACGCTCTAGATGGCAACCGAACTAAAAGGAAACTAATACAATGAAAATGAATGAGATAGTAACAGAATCTAACTACGGTGATGATCCTAAGACAAAACACTTTGCAACAATGGGCCGCACACTAATGGACCTAAGTGCAAAGATGAAGATAACAAAAACTACATCAGACGAAGAAATTGCAAAGTCAAATAGAATGTCTGCATTTGGTGATGCGCTAACACGCTTTGGCACAACGTGGGGACCACGTACCTTGCCTGAACTACTAAAAGATAGTGGTTGTTCAAAACAGGACGCAATGGAGTTTATTGAACTTGCTAAAAAGACTGGCCCAATTAAGCCGGTAGTTAAAGATCCAGAACCAGTAGATGAGCCAGAAGATGATTTTGACGCTGGTCCAAGTGATGACGAGATTGACGCAAAAGCAAGAGCAATGGCCCGAGGCAAGTAATGGATTTTATCCGAGCATTAGAAAACGATCAAGATATATCTCCGGACAAAGAGTCTGTAGAGCTACTTGAGAAGTTAGATGAACTACAGTTAGTATTCAACGATCTAGAAGAATTAGATGAAGGAGCATTTGACCGCATTGAACAGCGTGTTGAAGCAAGAGACTTACTTCTTTATAGAATGATTGTAGGACAGAGTAATATGATGCTCACAAAGAAGTTTTTAGAACTAGCATTAAATGGCAAGTCGGTACCAAGTTCAATGGTCAAAGGGTACTTGCCAGCACTTAAAATGCTTGATGATATAGTTACAGCAGGGCCTGGATACGTTCAAATGCTACGCTTACTACATCAGAGAGCCAAAAAAGGCTGATAATAGCCCTTTTTTTGTAAAAAGACTAAATAATAATAAGCACTTCGTAAAGAGCTTACGAATAGTGTCATTAGAGCCGAAGAGGTAACACTCTTCAATTTTATATTAAACAGGAGAAATAAAATGGCAACACAAGCAAAAGTAAATGGTTTAACAACCGCAGGTAGTTTTTATGGATATGATCCAATCATCCTTAAGATTACAGGAACAAACGTAGCAACAGCAGATACAGCATCTGTAGACGGCGTAGCAGCTTTTACACAAGGTAACCTTTCAAAAGCAATTAGTGCAATTCAAACACAAATGAGCGTTGTACACGTTGGCGAAAGAGCTAACAACATTGTATGTGTAATGGTTGACTCAGCAACAGCAAACGCATATGTTTCAGCTAACACTGACACAGACGTAGCAGCAGCTGTTAAAGCATTAGTAGATACAGCAACAGGTGTAACATCAACTGTAGCAGCTATCACACTAACAGCAGGCGACTTAGCATAAGAATTCCTAGCTACCTTTAGGAACCGTGATGTTATAAAGGCGTCACATCAAAAGGCTCACTTTTTAAGTGGGCCTTTTTTTATGGCTATAAGTAATAGTATGAGATTTACATTAAAGACACTTGTCGACATTACACCTACACATGCACGTAGAACAGAAGATAGGTATATGTATAAACAACACCAAAACTATATGACTATGTTTAATACGTTAGGCCTAAGAAGCAATCCTGTATCTGTTGTAGTAACAAGTAATGAAGAAGACACTAAAGAATTTGGAAAGAAGTATACTGGCAAGCATACTGTATGGACTGTAGAATTTGAAATAGAGCGTGAGGGTGGCGTTGATTTAGAACTGTTAAAACAAGATTATGACTTGGTACCTTTTATTAACGAGTTAGGCGAAACTGTCACATTCAATAAACATGTATTTCAAACAACCGATTCACAATATAACAACATTGTTTTTGCAAAAGTATGATAAATAAAAGTATACAAGGCACTGAAGGCAATCTTATTTTAAGGCGAACTACGAGTTTACTTAACAAAACTCTTGAGCAGAGTTAATGGAGAAATAGAGATGGCTAAAGCCACCAGTTTAGAAAAAGAAAATTTAGAAGCACATGTTGATTTATGTCAAGAAAGATATAAACAACTTGAAGGCCGCTTAGGCAAAATCGAAGAAAAAGTAGAAGACATTCACAGAGATATCACAGAGGGTCAAACATCATTGACTAAAGTGCTTATCGGAACAGCTGGCACAATCGTTGCTGGTTTATTATCAACAATAATCGTTATATTATTAAACGTTAATTAATCAACTAAATAACTATATGTTATTAAGAGAGATTACCTTACCGCTAGAAGAACTAGACGAAGCTAAGATGGCATGGGCTAAACGTGGCAACAAGGTTGTTCGTAAGTTTAGATGTGCTGGCGGCACACGGCATGGACGTATTGTGTCTAACATTGCACAATGCTTTGCAAGACCTGACATAAAGAAACGTTTGAAACTTAAGGTTACAAAAGCAAGACTAGGTGCCAAGATGTCACGTAAAGCACGTAAGACTAAACGCACTAATTCAGCAAGCCGTAGAGTTGCTCAACTTAATAAGGCAGGTAAGGCAAAGAGAATCTAATGTACTTACGAGAGTTAACATCAATAAGTATAGACGAAGGTGCAACATCCATTTATGGACGTAAAGGCAACCAGAGTACTCGTAAATACAGATGTAGTAGTGGTCCACGTAAAGGACGTATTGTTGCTAAGATGTCAACATGTACAGCACCAAAGAATATTAAGAAGGCAACTACACTTAAAAAAGTAAAAAGAGCAGGCGCCAAGCGCCAGGCTGTTAAAACAGCAAGAACTAAAAGAGCAAATCCTGCTTCACGTAGGTTACCTAAGGTAAACATAAGCATGAGGACTAACCGTAAAAAGTCTAAGGCAAAAAGGATATAATATGAAAATTAATGAAATAACAGAAATGCAAGGAATGAAACCTTCTATTATAAAAAACCTTAAGCCAGGACAGTCGGCAGAAGTTGATCACGGAGACGGCACAAAAACAATGATCGACCTAAAGAAGAATCCTACTGCATTACAAAAAGATCCAAAGACCAAAAAGGTCACAATGACAAAGAAACAACAACCTGGCGAAAAACCTAATCCGGCTATGCAAGCCAAAAGAGGTGACAAGGTAGTTGTTGCACCACAATGAAACTGAACGAGTTAATTCAGAGCTTTAGTATAGCTCTATCAAACGAGGAAGCAGAGGTATTGAATAAAGTAAAACCTGTGCAACCCCTACAAGGCTTTTCTCCTAGAGAACAAGTCATAATTGAGAACTTGATAAGGAAAAGTCTTGTAAGTAAAGTACTTCGGGACAACATAGTAATGGTGGTGCAAAATGATTTCGGACTTAGCTAGTCAATTAGAAAATTTAATTAACAACAAGTTAAAAGAATACCCTCTACCGGTAGTAAAAGGTAATTCCATACGTATCAAGAACTATGTAGTTAGATACAGTAAGAAAGCTGGCGCTTGGTTAGTATATGATGTAGCAGAAAATATACAAGCAGGTAAGTTCTTTGCTAAGACTAGTGCTATTGCTTTTGCTAAGGTACACGCAAGTGATCAAACAGGAAGTTTAGTTAGAACTGTAGAAAAGTTAGATGATATATTAAGTAAGCATTATCAAGATTGTGTTTTTTACAATCACGGAATGAAACGAACAAAGGACGGATCTAAATACGAAGTATTAGAAACTAGATTCGATATAAGTTACTCATTAGCACAAGATGCCAAGAATCAACTGGATGAACTAATCCTGTGTTAAATGATAAATAAATGTACAAAGAACAACATTTAGGAAAGTTGAACAATGAATATAAGAGAAATTTCAAAACCAATTACAGCAAAGAGCTTGAACGAAAGCCTAGCTAAGAAGTTTGGCCAGCGTCTAAACTTAGAAGAATTTACACTTGGACAGTTACAAGATGCCCAAAACAAATTAAGAACAACACTTAGTCAAGTTGAAACAAAGGAAAGTTTTAACTCAACTCAAAATCCAGCGTATCAAAAGTCAAAACTTTTCCTAGATGTACTTAATGCTGAGATTGGCGAAAGAGCTGACATTGACGAACCAATGCTTGAAGCAACTATTACTGAAGGCGAAGAAGACAAAGCTGAATTAGTAATGGCAGCCAAAGACATGGTTGACAGAGTTACTGGTTGGATGGAAGACACAGCAGAAATGCAAACTGAATCAATGCTTGAACTAGCAGATGCTATTAGAGACGAGATGGGTAGTGAGCAAGCTGAGTCATTTACTAATACTATTAAGCCTGCATTAGAGCAACTATATGCTGAAATGGAAGGCACAAGAGCAGCACTAACAAGTGGTGTTGGTATGCTAACTGGTGAAGGCGACATGCAACAGCCAATGGGCGACGATGACATGGGCGACTTAGGCGACATGGAACCTACTGATGAGTTAGAGCCAGGTATTGATGAGCCTTTAGATGACATGGGCGATGACTTTGGTGCAGACGATGCGGCTGCTGGCGGCGAAGAAGAAGCTGGCAGAGAAAAGCGTGAGTCAGTAGAGCGTTCAAAAAAAAAGCTAAAATAGCCGAAGCATTAGACGAGTCTGGTACACTAGTACAAATAATCAAAACAATTAAGCCTGGAACCACTATTACGTGGGACAAACTTAATGGCTATATGAAAAAAGCTGGCGTACCACAGTTTGATTACAATTCATTCAAAGCAACTTACGATAGCAATCCACAACTCCAAAAGTTAGTTAAGTTTGATCCACAAGGTGTAACTATTAACGATAGTTCTATGGATCAAGTAGGTAGCACTGAGCCAAGTGATGCTGACACTGTTGGTGACATGGCAAAGCGAGCAACTGACGTGGGTGCTGGACTTTAAATTAACGGTTGACAGAGCTCTTATTTGGTGTTATTATATACATTAATAGGAGCTTTTTTATGACTGATAAAAATACATATGATTCAACTGTTGAAAATATTAAACAAGTATTAGAAATATATGTTCAGCCAGCAGTAGCAGGACACGGTGGCGTAGTAAATTACCTTGATTACAATGACGGAGTTGTAACACTTGAAATGAGCGGTGCTTGTTCTGGTTGTGCTATGTCTTCAATGACTTTAAAAGAGGGTATTGAAAGAACTCTTACTGGTATGATCCCTGAAGTAACGGCTGTTGTTGGAGTAGACGATCCGAACTCGGGAGTCGAGCCATATATGTCAGACCCATTTGGCATGCAACGTATTCATCTAGAAGACTATGACGTAGAATTACCAAAGGAACCTAAAGATTGAGCTTAATTATAGAGAAGTACAAATACGAAAGACTCAAGCGAGTTGAAGTAAACGGTAAACGTAAGTATGCTGCACCAGGCGGTGTACCTGTAGCAAGTGTAACAACTATACTTGACGCTACAAAAGATAAGTCACACTTAATTGCATGGCGCAAACGTGTAGGCGAAAAGAAAGCACAAGAGATTGTAACTGAAGCGGCAGGCGTGGGTACACGTATGCACAAATACCTTGAAGATTATATAGAGTTTGGCGAATGGCCAACTTGTGGTAGCAATCCATATGCACAAAAAGCACACTCAATGGCGTGTGTTATACGTGACGAAGCAATGGGTGATGTAGATGAGATATGGGGAAGTGAAGTTCCTTTATATGTTCCGGGCATCTATGCAGGAACAACTGACTTAGTAGGACAATACAAAGGTCAGCCTTGCATAATGGACTTTAAACAAACTAACAAACCTAAGAAACCTGAGTGGGTGTATGACTACTACCTACAACTTACTGCATACGCATTAGCACACAACGAAGTACATGGCACAAACATACGTGAAGGACATATCTTTATGTGTTCACGTGATTTAGATTATCAACAGTTTGATATATGGCCAGATGAGTTTGATGAGTGGGCGCAGGAGTGGTGGAAGCGTTGCGAAATGTATTATGAGAAACAAGCATAAATACATTATAGAAAGCAACTTAGGAGAGCGCAGTGGCCGTAGTACAAATCAGTCGTATACAAGTCCGTAGGGGACAAGCAAATCAAGGATCAGGTATCCCGCAACTTGCTGGCGGTGAATTTGGTTGGGCAGTTGACGAACAAGAACTTTACATCGGCAATGGCAGTGTTGCAGAAGGCGCACCTCAAGTAGGCAATTCAAAGATACTTACCGAACATGATGACTTGTTCGAACTAGTTGGTACATATTCTTACAAACGAGGTAGTATTGACACTGGCGAAGGTATCTCTGTAGAGCGTACACTTAATTCTAGACTTGACGATATTGTAAGTGTTCGTTCATTTGGATGTGCAGGTGACGGTTCAGATGTTACTGTAGCATTACAAAAAGCATTATACGAACTATACCTAAAACCATCAACACGTAACAATCCGCAGAGCAGAGTAATACTACATGTTGAAGCAGGTATATATAGAATAAGTTCAACAATAAACATACCACCTTACGCAACTATAGTTGGAGCAGGTAAAGAGAAAACTGTTTTTATTAAGACAGGCGACTTTAATATGTTTAAGACTATATCAAGCGATACAACTTACACAGGCGTAGTATCTACTACTATTCCAAATGATGATCCCACAATGTCATATGCTAACAGTGCAAGGTATATTACATTTAAAGATTGTACACTTCAAACAGAATCAGAAGATACCGCGGCATTACTACAATTAAATAGTTGTCGTGACAGTCGCTTTGAAAATGTAAAGTTTGAAGGTAATAAAATATTAAACACAGCAACTAACCCAGCTGTTGAAATAAGAAGTAAAAGTAATGCTGTAAGATCAGAGTTTAATAGATTCATTGATTGTGAATTTGTTTCTATAGGTAAAGCCATAGTAAGCAATAGTAATATATCACGTAATGAATTTGACTCATGTAAGTTCTTTAACATTACTAAAGCAATTGAATTAGGTGTAACACCAGATGCAACTCAATTCAACGCAACCGACAACAACATTAGAGAGTGTTACTTTGAGACCATAGAGCAACAAGCAATTCATATTGAAAATGGTACACGTAACTCTAGCATCAATAACAGATTTGGTCCTAGTGTTGGTAACAATGGCGGAAGTGAAACAACTGTTGCTCACAGTATAATAAAATTTGGAGAATCAGGCAATATTTCAGTTGACAATGAGTTTGATAGAACGTATAATTTAAGTATTAATCAGGCGTATATAGTTAGTAAACCATATATTCCAGAGGTTGAAGGACCTGCGTTTTATGAACACGAATATACTGAACAAGTTGACCTTGCCCAAATTGGCACACCACAACTATTGTTTAGATTGCCCGCAGATAGTACTAAGTCATTTGATATTGACTACTGGTATAAAACTGATGTTGGCTCAAGAGTGTTTTCAAGATCAGGAACTTTGACTGTGTTTGTAAACAGAGAGAGTAACAGCGTTAGTATTATGGATGATTACGATATAAGTGGACTAGATTCATTAGGTGAAAGTTTGCAATTTAGTGCAACACTAAACCAATTGGAGACAGCGTGGAGTGCCCAGGTAAAGTATACCAATCAACTCGACTCAGGAAAATTAACTTTTAAAATACGTTCACGAAGTTAAACGTATGTTTGAAGAACAATTTGAGAAGAGGCTTCAATCGTGGCACGATTTTCGAGCTACACTCGAAACACACCCTGATCCGCTACAGCACACAATTGATGCCTACCAGCGTGTACCTGGAGTAAGTATTCATACTGATCCATGGGACCAAAAGATGTGGCCTCAACCGTGGGAACTGATTTCAGAAAATCAGTATTGTGCCTTCTGTACCGTATTAGGAATGTGCTATTCACTACAGTTAACAGAACGCTTTAAACAAGAATTGGTAGAGATACATATCTGTATAGATAGAGAGAAGAACGAAACTTTCTATTTGTTAATGATTCAAAATAGAGTAATTGGGTATGATGGCGAGAGTCATATTTCAGTTTCGGATCTACCAAAAGAAATAATTTCGCAACGTGTCTATACAATGCCACGACTGCAATAAATAATAAACTTAATAGGAACAGGAGAAACATACATGTCAAATGGCATTCAAATCACAAAAAGAGACGGCAACAAAGAACACATTAATATCGATAAAATACACAAGGTAGTAGAATTTGCTTGTGAAGGTCTTGCTGGTGTTAGTAGTAGTCAAATTGAAATGAATGCAAACTTACAGTTTTATGATGGTATGCCAACAAGTGATATACAAGAGATACTTGTACGAAGTGCAAACGATCTTATCAGTTTAGATGCTCCTAACTATCAGTATGCTGCTGCTAGACTATTAAGTTATGGTGTAAACAAAGATGTATTCGGCGAGTACAATGCAATTACACTACAGAAAAACATTGAACTTAACATTGAGCGTAACGTATATGATTCTGAGATACTTGAAAAGTACACTACAGAAGAAATTGCTACACTTGATGGTTATATAAGACATAAGCGTGATGAAAACTTTACCTATGCAGGGCTACGTCAAGTAGTTGACAAGTACCTTTGTCAGGATCGTTCTAATGGCCAAATATTTGAAACTCCTCAGTTTATGTATATGATGATTGCGGCAACATTGTTTGCTAACTACCCAGCAGAAACACGTATGCACTACGTAAGGAGATACTACGATGCGACCTCACTTTTTAAAATCAATATCCCAACGCCAGTCATGGCAGGGGTTAGAACTCCTGTACGCCAGTTTGCAAGTTGTGTACTTGTTGACAGTGATGATACTCTTGACAGTATTTTTGCTAGTGATATGGCTATCGGCAGGTATACTGCTCAACGTGCGGGCATTGGCATTAACGCTGGACGCATACGTGGGGTCAACGCGAAGATACGTGGTGGCGAAGTGGCGCACACTGGTATCATTCCTTTCTTAAAGAAGTTCGAAAGCACAGTACGTTGTTGTACACAAAACGGAGTACGTGGCGGAAGTGCTACAACACATTTTCCGTTCTGGCATCAAGAGATTGAAGACATTCTTGTACTAAAGAACAACAAAGGTACTGAAGATAATCGTGTACGTAAATTAGATTACAGCATACAGTTAAACAAAACTATGTATGAAAGATTGTTATCAGGCGGTGATATAACTCTTTTCTCGCCACACGATGTTCCAGGATTGTACGAAGCATACTTTGGTGATGCAGATAAATTTAAAGAACTATACGAGTCATATGAACGTAAAACAAGTGTTAAAAAGAAAACTATCAAAGCAATGGAACTGTTTAGTGCGTTAGTTAAAGAACGTGCAGAAACAGGGCGTATATACATTATGAATGTAGACCACGCAAATACGCATAGCTCATTTAAAGACACAGTGTACATGAGTAACTTGTGTCAAGAAATTACACTACCAACTAAGCCACTTAATCATATTGATGACCCAGAAGGCGAAATTGCATTATGTATTCTTAGTGCTATTAATGTAGGTACACTAAGAAACTTAGATGACTTAGGCGAACTATGTGAGTTAGCTGTAAGAGCATTAGAAGAAATTATTGACTACCAGAAATATCCAATTAAGGCGGCAGAGATTAGCACAAAAGCAAGGCGTAGTTTAGGTGTAGGTTATATTGGACTAGCACATTACCTTGCAAAGAATCATGTTAAATATGATGATAAAGAAGCATGGAAATTAGTACACGATTTAACAGAAGCATTCCAGTACTATTTGTTAAAAGCAAGTAACACTATTGCAAAAGAGCGCGGCGCATGCGAGTACTTTAATCGTACTAAATACGCAGACGGCATCCTTCCTATTGATACATATAAGAAAGATGTAGATACAGTAGTGGAGAACAAATTAAACTATGATTGGGATGGTTTACGATCTGACATCAAGGAACACGGACTACGGCACTCAACGTTGTCCGCACAAATGCCATCGGAAAGCAGTTCCGTTGTGTCGAACGCAACAAACGGAATTGAAGCACCTAGAGGGTTCTTGTCCGTTAAGAAGTCCAAGAAAGGGCCTCTTAAGCAGATTGTTCCACAGTATCAAACGCTAAAGAACCACTACAGTTTGTTATGGGAAATGCCAAACAACACAGGATATATAAATATTGTTGCTGTGATGCAGAAGTTCTTTGACCAAGCAATTAGCGGCAACTGGAGTTACAATCCAACACACTTTGATAACAATGAAGTGCCAATGAGCGTAATGATAGGTGATCTACTTAACACATACAAGTTAGGTTGGAAGACATCATACTATCAGAACACATATGATTATAAAACAGATCCTAGTGAGCTAGAAGACGAAGCACCACTAGAACAACTGCCGCAGGGCGAATTTGAGAACGATGAAGAAGAGTGCGAAGCTTGTGCAATTTAGTTCTTGACAAACGATAGAAAAGATAGTAGCATAGCTACATAGGAAAGAGGAAAGTTTAAAATGGCGAAAACAGTATTCAACACTGATAAGGTTGACTTTACAAAACAAAACATGTTCTTCGGAGCAGATATGAACACGCAGAGATATGATACATTTAAGTTTCCTGTGTTTGATAAATTAAACCAAACGATGCTTGGATATTTTTGGCGTCCAGAAGAAGTTTCATTGCAGAAAGATAGAGCAGACTATGCTAACTTCCGCCCTGAGCAGAAGCATATCTTTACAGCAAACTTAAAGTATCAAACATTACTTGATAGTGTACAAGGACGTGGTCCGTGTCTAGCATTTTTGCCACACGTATCCTTACCAGAACTAGAAGGTTGTATTGTTACTTGGGACTTCTTTGAAACAATCCATTCACGTTCGTATACACATATTATGAAAAATGTGTACGCTGATCCAAGTGAAGTATTTGATACTATCTTGGACGACAAAGAGATTCTTAAACGTGCAGAAGCTGTTACTAAGAACTACGATGCATTTACACAAGCGGCAGACGCTTACAATCATCGTGGCGAAGGTAGTATGCTAGATGTCAAAAAGAAACTTTACTTGGCTATGATGAATGTAAATATCCTAGAAGGACTTCGCTTTTATGTATCCTTTGCATGTACGTTTGGCTTTGGCGAACTAAAACTAATGGAAGGTTCTGCAAAGATTATTTCATTAATTGCACGTGACGAAGCACAACACTTAGCACTCAGCACACACGTTCTTAAGAACTGGAGCAATGGCAAAGACGATCCACAAATGGTTAAGATTGCTAAAGAGTGCAAGGAAGAAGTATATGAAATGTGGCGTACCTGTGTAGAAGAAGAAAAAGCATGGGCGGAGTACTTGTTTAAAGATGGTTCAATGATTGGACTTAATGCAACACTTCTTAATCAGTATGTAGAGTATATTGCTAACAGACGATTAAAAGCATTAGGACTAGATGCAATCTTTGACCAACCTGTAAACACTAACCCATTACCGTGGACTACACATTGGTTGAGTAGTTCAGGCTTGCAGGTAGCCCCACAAGAGACAGAAGTTGAGTCTTATGTTATTGGTGGTATTAAACAAGACGTAAGTGAAGATTCACTTAAAGGATTTAGTTTATGACGAATGTAGTAGTATGGAGTAAGCCACAATGCCCTTTTTGCGATAAAGCAAAAGCAAAGTTAAATGCAATGCATGTGAATTACGAAGTAAAAATGATTGGAACTGATGTAGAGTTAGAAGATTTACTCGAAGCTGTTCCAGGAGCAAGGAGTGTACCCCAGATACAAATTAACGGTGAAAATATAGGCGGGTATACAGATTTATTAACTTACATTGAAAACACCGGGTTCAATGGCACAGGACACACATTATAATGTTGATTCAAAAAACACACAGCGTCGGTGACGTAGTTTCAATGAAGCTATCAACTGGTGAAGAAATAATTGGTAGATTAGAAGAAGAATCTGAAACAGGTTACAAACTTAAGAAGCCATTTGCAATAGTAATGGGCCAGCAAGGCCTTGCACTAGCACCATTTATGTTTAGTACAGCAAATGACCAGTCAATGGCATTTAAGCATACTAACGTAATGACAGTAGGCATAACAATTGAAGAAATTTCAAAACAGTATGTCCAACAAACTACAGGTATTGTAACTTAATGCCTGGAATTAGTCGTAACAATGATACAGCTGACGGAGATCTAATTCCAAGTCAGGCCACTGTTTTTGCAAACGGTGAACTAGTCATTGTAGACGGCGACGATGTAGCTGGTCACGGGTCAGGCGCTCATGCTAGTCCGACTATGATAGCAGGTTCTAACAATGTATCCATTGGCGGAATAGCTGTTGTAAACGCAGGTGACCTTGCTACATGTGGAGATGCAGCAACAGGTAGTGCTAACGTAAACGTTGGCGATCCTAGCTAAACCACTTTTAACACCCCTTAAACGTAGATCAATTAAATAAATTTGTAAAACATAAAACTGGAGAAGAATTATGGCGACACATGAAGAAATTGTACAATCGTACAACAACTACTTGGCAGAGCATGCAACTTTCGAAGAGAAAGGTGTAAAGGCAGCTGCAACAAGAGCTAGAAAGGCACTTGGCGACCTAGGTAAACTTACCAAAGATCGTAGAAAAGAAATCATTGAAAAGAAGAACTCAATGTGATGATTGCTCGTATGTGGGAATATTGGTGTAAGGCCATTGGACAAAAAGCATACGAAGATGATTTAAGAGCAGACAGGGTAGCACTTATTCGAACTGGATGGGTGCTACTTCATATAACAACTTGCTGCATGATTATCGCAGGAAATGCAAAGTTATTGTTCTTTTAAGATTATCTCAGTTCAAAAAATGTAACTGATTTCATCTTAAGAGATAAATACCCAAGCGTTTGAGATAACACGCAAGTAATAATACTAAAAGGAATTATAAAATGAACAAACTATTATTATCAATAGTAGCACTAACCTTTATGGCTGGTACAGCAATTGCTGAAGACTTCAATGAAACTGGAGTTGCAGTAAACGTTGCAAAAGGCGATTTAAGTTTTGGCTACGCAAATGGCACACACGCAGACTTTGCTGATGACGCAGAAGTGTTTTCACTAAGCTACGGTGGCCTACCAGTGGACTTTGGTGTTCAAGTAATTAACGATAACTCAGTAAATGACTATCGTGTTAACTTGGGTAAAAGAGTTGACACAACCCTAATTAATCTAAATGTATATGGTGTTGCAGAAGCACACTATGACTTTGGTGACTCATACGCAGACGATAGACTAGTTCTTAGTCCGTATGTTGGCGTTGAAATGCCTGCAGGTGGAATTACTCCATACGCAGAAATAGGATACGACTTTGCATCAACTCAAGGTGACTTTTTGAACTTTGATAGATCAGATAGTTACGGTGCATTAGGTGTTAAAGTATCAGTGAACGAAAGAACTGAAGTCAACTTGCAACTATTGCAAAAGATGGACAGTGATTTTGACAGCACAGATAGAGAATTTATGATTGGATTCAACTTCGCGTTGTAAGTTAACCACATAAAAACAAAAAAGGGTTGCTTTGTTGAATTGCAATCCTTTTTTTATGACTAAATACATGTAAGCAATATAACTTACTTACTGGAGAAATAACCATAATGGCACGCAAAATTAAAATGAAGCACGTAAAGGATGGGATTGAGTTCACCGGCCCTGTATACAAAGATGGTGAATTAGTTGTAGGAGGTACATATAATTCACTTAGACTAGGCGATGGCATAACAGCAGGCGGTAATCCGGTGTCGGCTGGAACGTTAGTTGAAGAGTTTCAACAAGTCGTAACAAATGCGTCAGCAGGATATACACCCGGCGATATGTATGGAACAGGATCTCCACAAGAAATTGAAGTCTATCGTGGCGATAATATGTTAGCAGATAAAACGGGCGGAGATACGACTAAAGGTTTTGACGAAGACTTGATGACAGACAAAAATATTATGTTAAGAAGAGCCACTGGTGGTACTGGTGCGATTGATCTTCCTAGATGGGGTTTTGGTCCAGGAGTCAAAACTTTATATCTGTATACAATTGAAAGCGAAGAAGATATTGTAGTACATTATTATCGAGGTGCTACAGCAAAGTCGATCACAGTTACATATGAACAACCAGTAATGTTTAAATGTTTTGACACTGCAACTTGGACAGCATTCCAATCAGTAGCATAGAAGTTAATATAACATAATAAACTAAATTAAGAGTCCTAAGGACTCTTTTTTTATGACTAAATAATGTTAGTATATAACAGGGCAAGGGGCAAAACAATGGCAGATATAAATCAAACAGTGGAGATGCCTACTAGCGAGGACGATTTTCCAGAAGCAGATATTATTATCGAAGATGGAGCGTTTGACGGGTTCGAAGGTAAGACAATAAACATTACTGAAAACGTAGAAAGTCAAGGCGATGTACAAGCAGGTATAGAATTTATCTATCATATGCGAGAACATATTGTAGATGTAACAGTAGCCACAGCATATCTATTAGTAGTATATGCAATCTATATGTGGATTAAAAAGAAACTAAGTTAAGAGGGAAACACAATGCAAAAGAATGAGTATGACGTAAAAGTCATTAAAGTAGTAGACGGTGACACAGTAGACGTAGATATCGATCTAGGTTTTGGTGTAACACTAACAGACGAGCGTGTTCGTATTATGGGCATTGATACGCCTGAGTCACGCACAAGAGATAAAGTAGAAGACTTGTTTGGCGAAGCGGCCAAAGCAAGACTAAAAGAACTTATGGAAGATGGCGGTAAACTTATTACTACTGAAGACCGTAAGGGGGAAGATATGAAAGGCAAGTTCGGACGTGTTCTTGGAGACTTCAAAGTAGAGCGTTATGAAAATGGTCCAGCAGAACTTGTAACAGATATCCTTATTGAAGAAGGACATGCTGTAGCATATTTTGGCGGTAGTAAAGAAGAAATTGCTGCAAAGCATCTAGTTAATAGAACTAAATTACTACGTGAAGGCGTCATTAAACAAGAAGACTATGATGCCGCAGTTGCGTTAATGGAAGATAAATAACACTAGCAGAAGGAGATAACAATGGCAGCAGTAACAAGAGTAAACGGATCAGGACTATTCACAGCCGGAAATGTTTTTAGCAATGGTCACGTATTCGCTTACAAAATTTTAGTTAAAATTGCAAACGGTACAGCAGTTGATCTGAGAGCAGAAGATGATGCTATTGACGAAGTAGTAGAAGCAATTTGCAGAGAAATTAATCCTTTAATTTATCATACTACTGACGATGCCAGTGGTACAATGACTGTAGTATGTGATACATTTGATCACTTAGGCTTACAACATAGAATTAGAACAATAGGTGGCGATTGGACTAGATCTACCAATGCATACGCTGTTTCAGCAGTTGGACCAAATAACATTGATACAAGCGGTACACTAGTAACAGCGTCCGCAACTCTTGTAGCAACTTAATACTATAAAAGGTTGACATAGAGTCTATTCCGTGCTATAGTATTACTATAATATAGGCACGGAGTAGGCAAAATGACAATGCATCTAGCGAGAGGTCTTAGTACCATCAGTACTAAGAAGCGTAAGAAAAAAGCTCTCACACAAAAAGATATCGAACGATATACTATCGAATGGCGTAAGCACAACAAAGCAATGCGTCGAGCAAACAATCACTCATTACAGTACAACACAGTAGAAGACTACATTTCGTATGTCCGAGGTGAGTACAAAGCACTTGTAAAAAGTAGGGGTACATATACTCCTGACACAAGCTGGCGCAGAAATGACCCAAAGATTCCTTCAGCAATGGAAGAAGCAATCAAAGCAGGTACTTTCAATAGAGGTTGTTCCGGCGGCACTAAGAAAGAAACACCTAAGTACACAGGTGATCTTATTGTAGGCATTGCTACAATGCATAAATCAAATGCTGTTCCTGTTATGCGTGGGACAGATCAAGCAAAAGAAATTGCAAGGATGGCAAAATGAAGTTAGTATATGTATGTTTTATCCTGTTGTTCGGAACAATGGCACAAGGATCTACGTTTCAACAACCAATAGAAGGCGAAGTGTTTTCGCAAGTAGAAGAACCCGAACTGTATTGTTTAGCAATAAACATCTATCACGAAGCAAGAGCAGATCATATTGCAGGACAATATGCTGTTGCAGATGTAGTTCTTAATCGTGTACAAGATACACGCTATCCTAATACTATTTGTGAAGTAGTAAAACAAGGTCCAGTAAGAGAGAGTTGGAAGACCAAACAGTATTCTAATCTAAACGATGAAGAACGCATATACAATCCTATTCGACACAAGTGTCAGTTTAGTTGGTGGTGTGATGGTCGTAGTGATGCAACACATGACCTAGACAGTTGGATGCGAGCTCAAGAGATAGCACAGCGTCTTGTATATCTAGGAAAGTATAGAGGCATTACAGAAGGTTCTACACACTATCATGCAACATATGTTTCCCCAAGATGGATTAGCGATTTAGATCAAGTTGGGCGTATAGGACAACACATTTTTTACCGCTGGCCATAAAAGTGGTTGACAAAACTTTTTAATGATTATATAATATAAACTTAATGAATAGGCTAATGGAGGCTCAAATGAAGAATATGTTAAAAGCAACAACTATTGCTGGTGTCATGTTGACACTTGGAGCATGTAGTTCAATGACAACAATCGCAGAACGTGACGAATACGCACAACCTAAGTGGTATGCAAATTGCGCTCAATCAGGTGCAGAAGGATACTTCTGGTGGAAAGAACAATATGCATATGCATGTGGTGCTGGTGAATCAAAACATCAACAAGCCGCTGAAGAACAGATGTATGCAATTGCAATGAATAACTTCGCAAAACGTATTAACGGTAGAGTGAATAGCGAAACTAACTTATCCTTTGTGAATGATGTAAAACAGACTAATACTAGAATTGGCTACAAAGTTAAAGACACAGCTATTGTTCAGCATCTTGAAGAAGAGCGTTCAACTTATGTATACAACGGCAAACAGTATACATTTGTAAAACTTAAAATGCCAAAGACTGTATTTGACCAACTGTTATTACAAAACACAGTAGCTACAGTAAATGATTAGGTTTATACTATTACTTGGAGTAGTTGCAATGCTAGGAGCATGCACTACTTCACAGCACTACGACTATACTCCACAGTACTGTTACACAGATCAAGTGATCGAACGTACAAACGATATAGTTAATAGTGAAACTAAGTTAGAATGTACAGATAGACCAGGACAACAAGTTGCAACTCAACGTGCAGGAATTGACAAAGGTTGCAAAGAGTTTTGGTATACTGAAAACAGACGTGGTAACCTAATTCAACAGCGAGGAGTATATTGTGAGAAGCTCGATGGTAGTACTGAAATCATTAATATCGACGGCAATAATAGTTAGCATATCAGCTTGCTCTTCTACTCCGTATCAAACTAGAGCTGTCGACGTTCCGGCTGTAAAAAGTCCAACTGGCGGCGCAAGTCTAATGGTAGATGTTATGCAAGGCATATATCTAACTAGCAAATACGGACTAGACACTCAGCAAAAACAAAAACAAACAGGTGCATTTTATACAGCACTTGAAAGCGACTATGGCAAAGTTATTAGTTGGTATGAACGTGATGCAAAAGGACATGTAAAAGCTGTCCACGGATACCCACAAGGAAGTGGATTTTGTAGAGTAATTTATAGTTTAGTAACTGTAAAAGGACGTTCTAGACACTTCGAAGAAACAGTATGTAAGAAGCACTACGAAGATACCAGGTGGCATTTTGTCCGGAAATAACGATAAATACATTGAGGGAAACACAATGTTACTAGGTATATTAACTTTAATTACGGCCCTTTGTATATCGGCCGTAGCAATATATTATTCTGTTGCAGGACTTGTAGCAATCTTTGCCGCCGCGGCTGTACCTATTATGATTATGGGTGGAGTACTTGAAGTCGGCAAACTAGTAACGGCTGTCTGGCTACACAAACATTGGAAACAGGCTGCATGGTGGTTACGAACTTATCTCGCCTCTGCGGTGTTCGTTCTTATGCTTATAACAAGTATGGGTATATTTGGGTTTCTAAGTAAAGCACACATCGAACAAACTAGTGCAGGTGAAGAAAGTTTTGCACAAATAGAACGTATTGATGAAGAAATTGCTAGACAGATTGGAATTGTTGGACGAGCAGAAAACAAAGTAAGAGAATTAGAATCAAGCACATTCAACAACGACACACAAATACAAGAACAAATTGACAAAGAACAAGAGCGTATAGACACAGCATACGACCGTGTTCAACCTGCGATTGACGAGCAAAATGTTATTATTGCTAACGTCACAAAATTATTCCAAACTGAGTTAGATAAAATAGATGCAGAAATTAAAACCCTTCAAGGTTATGTAGATAATGGCGAAGTTAAAAAAGCTCAACAAACAATCGGCGCAAGTGCAGATGGAGTGTTTGGTAAAAAGACAGCAGAAAAAATTGGCGACTGGAAAGAAGCAAAGCAGGCAGAACGTGCAGACTGGTTAGTTAAGATACAAGACTCTGCAAACTCGCCTACAGTAGTAGCGTCACGTAAAGAGATAACAAGATTAAGAAGTGTTGCTGACGATAATATTGCACAGTCTAATACACTTATCAATAGACTAAGAAGCAAGTTAGGCACAGACGATATTAACCTTGACGAATTGTTAGATGAACAGTTTGATAGAGTAAGAACAGCAAACACAGAAATAGAAACACTAACTGATGAAAAGTTTGAACTTGAATCAGAGTATAGAAAACTAGAAGCAGAAGTAGGACCAATCAAATATATTGCTGAGTTTGTATATGGTGAACAAGCAGACCGTAATATGTTAGAAGAGGCTGTACGTTGGGTAATTATAATAATTATTTTTGTATTTGATCCTCTTGCTGTACTATTGCTAATTGCAAGTCAATATACATTTGAATGGAATAAAAAACGTAAGCCTGAGCCTGAGCTTGACGACAATGAATGGCAAGACTACGAGCGTATGAGAGCAGATGTAATTTCTGCTAATGTTCCGCCATCATTTGAGCCAGAGCCAGAGCCTGAAGAAGAACTTAAATTTGAGGATGTCGATCAAGAAATACTAGACAAAGAATTTGAAGACGAAGAACCTGAAGTTAATGAAAAGCAATACCCAGATACTAAAAATGCTTTTTTCTTTGCAGAGGAAATAGAGCAAATCAAAAAAAAAGACGTGAGACTTAAAGCCGAGTCAAACGAAACTCCCCAACAAAAACAAAGACGCGAACACGTAGATATATTAGAAGCAGATGCTTCGATAGCCGAGCGTAAAAGACAATGGAAGAATGACAATCCAAATGAGAACCTTAAGAGTTGGAAAACCTTATATATACAAGGTAGGATTGACAAATTACCGTGGGTACCAGATGAAGAAGGGTATGTACAGAACAGCGAACAATCCGATGATACATTATGGAAACGGTTGAAAAAATAATACATGCCTCAAATTAAAGTAATTACTCCACCGGATATATTACACAATAGCGATCCTAGTATACTATTAATATATCCAAGTGTTGCTCTTAAAGAAGAGTTTCAAAGAACTGTACAAGATTGGGATCTTTCTTTTAACCTGTACATCTACTCACCACAAGCTAACGACCATAATTTAGATTGGTTACTGTCGTTAGTTAAAATATGTAACAAAACCATTATAGATTTAGACCAGTGTGATTCACAAGTACGTGACTTAGCGTCATATATTATTTCACAAAGTAACACTTTGTGGTTGACAAATGCGGTAGAAACAGTGTATAATAAATTAAGTATTAATCGAATATACGATTTACAACAACTAAAGGAAGGAGTACTTAGTGCCTAGAAATAATAACTTTACCAAAAACTTTAATAGCGGTAAACGCTTCAACAGCGAAGCCAAAGAACAACCTAAGGGTTTATCTGTAGAAGTGCGTAACAACGATGTAACAAAAGCTCTTAGAATTTTTAAGAAGAAAGTACAAGAAGCTGGTATATTACAAGAAGTACGTGAACGTGAGTTTTACGAGAAGCCCTGTGAAAAACGGAATCGTAAAAAGAAAGCGGCTGTCAACAGACACAAGAAAAACCTAGCTAAGAGAAAATCAGACTTAGGATTCTAAAATGGCAATGCACACAGAGTTGTGGTTTCCAAGCGTAGTTTGGAGCTCAATGATTCACAGCGGCAAGAATGACGAACTTAAAAAGTTTGCATACGAACTAAAGAACAATACACCGTCACGAGTAATTAGTAATTATGGCGGCTATCAAAGTCCTGACATTAAAGCAGGAGAATGTAAAGCACTTGATAGACTAATGCAAACTATCAACGAAGAAGTAGACTTTTGTACTAACCAAGTAGGACTTAAACCTTTAGAGTTATACAACGTCTGGTTAAACATCAATCCACCCGGAGCATATAACGATCTACATAATCATGTAGGCAGTGTTCTTAGTGGCGTGTATTATATAGATGCAGATCCTTCACAAGGCAATATACAATTTGAACGTAGTGACAATGCTGATTACCATATGCCTATAGAAGTAGAGAAGCCTACATACTTTACAAGTACACGAGCAAGTTATGCATCAAAAACAAACGCACTGTATATTTTTCCTAGTTGGTTAAAGCACAGTGTACAAGGCAATACATCAAGACGTGACAGGTTATCAATTAGTTTTAATTACGGAGAAAAACAGTGAGGATTGAAGAAGATATGAAGCTGGACTATAAGGATGTTTTAATTCGTCCTAAGCGTAGTACATTACGTAGTCGTTTGCAAGTTAAACTAGACCGTAAGTTTACATTTAGACACAGCAAGTCTGATTACGAAGGTGTACCTATTATGGCAAGTAACATGGACGGTGTTGGTACATTTGAAATGGCAGATAAACTTGCAGAAGGCAGAATCTTTACTTGCTTAGTAAAGACATATAGTGCAGATGAACTAATAGAGTACTTTGACAATGACATGCCAGAGCGTACAGCTAATGTTGCTATGAGTATTGGCACAAGTGATGATGACTGGTGCAAACTTGAAATAGTTTATGCAATAGTTAAAGACAAATTAAAATACGTATGTATGGACATTGCAAATGGTTACTCAGATCACTTTGCGGCAAGAGTTCGTAAGGTACGTGAAGCATTTCCAGACTTGGTAATCATTGCAGGAAATGTTGTAACAAGAGAAATGACAGAGGAGTTAATTTTAAGTGGAGCAGATATTGTTAAAGTGGGCATCGGTCCTGGGAGCGTTTGCACGACTCGTATTCAAACTGGTGTTGGTTATCCTCAGCTTAGTGCTGTTATTGAGTGTGCTGATGCTGCTCATGGTCTTGGCGGACATATCATCGCTGATGGCGGATGTAGTACTCCTGGAGACGTTGCTAAGGCATTCGCTGGAGGAGCAGACTTCGTTATGCTTGGAGGCATGCTTGCTGGACATGACGAAGGTGGCGGCAAGGTAATTACCAGGTACTATCAAACAAATGAACTTATACGTGAAGATGTCGGCGACCAAACAAAAGAAACATGCCGAGTTGAAGAAAAACAGTTTGTACAATTCTACGGAATGAGTAGTGCTAGTGCAAACAACAAACATTTTGGTGGATTGAAAGATTATCGTTCGTCAGAAGGACGCACAGTGTTAGTGCCTTATAGAGGAGAAGTTGCCCGAACGGTGCAAGAGATCCTTGGAGGTGTGCGTAGTACATGTACCTATGCAGGTGCAATGAAACTAAAACAACTAGCAAAATGTACAACGTTCGTTCGTTGTACGCAAACTCATAATTCAGTTTATGAGTCTGCAACCATAGGAAAATAAACACAGGAGATAAAAATGACCTTGGAAAACTTACACTTGCTGTACAAGGGGCAAGAATACCTACTGTTTATTGCGTTCATCATGATGGTTGCTGGTTTGATAAAACAACACAATTTGTTTGCAGGCGCTTATGCTTACATACAAAAAGTGTTTAAATCAAAGCGTGTAATTGTAGCACTGATGAGTGCATTTACGGGTATTCTCCCTATATCCGGCCGTGTGACAGTATCGGCTGGTATGTTAGACACTATCGCTCCTCCGAAAGGATCAAAAGGACGAGAGAAGTTTGGCATAATTGATTATCTGTCAACACACCATTACTATGTGTGGTCACCATTGGAAAAGACTATTCTTATACCAATGGCTGCATTCAGTATTACATACGGTGCTGTAGTATATTCATTACTACCACTGTTGATTGTTTCTTTAGGATTGGTGTTTGGGTATATTATGTTTTTTGTCAAAGAAGATGACATTGAACTTAACATACAAAAACAACATTTTAAAGTTTCTAATGTTTTAAGAAACGTAGTACCTTTCTTATTTGCTATCGCACTAGCACTAAAACCAGTAGCGGGCTTAGACCCTTGGTTAGTGTTTGGCGGGCTGTTGTTCTACTACATGGTATTAACTATGACGTGGGACTACAAAAGGTTACTAGGCTTTGTAGACTTTAAACTACTTGCCTGGGTTGCTGTTATTATTATAATGGCTAACTTTACAAGAGAGTATACAAACGATATTAAAGCGTATCTTGAAAATACAGCGTTTGACATTAACACTGTTACAGGCTTTGCTACACTAAGTGGCTTAGCGTTTGGTTCAGCATTTTTGTTTGGATCAAGTAGCAGGTTTGCTGCTATCACAACAATACTATCATTAGTGTACGGAGTAGAATACTTTGTATGGTTCTTTGCACTAGACTATTGCGGATACCTAGTATCACCAATGCATAAATGTATGGCAATAGGGAAGATGTATTTTGGAACACCTTGGCGTAAGTATGCAGGTGCTCTTGGAGTATGGATGCTCTTACTAGTGGGCGCAGGTGGCGCAACACTAATAATCTAAAACATTAAAACTAATGTAGGCCTATTCAGTTGGGCCTACAACTACGGAGACTATTAAAATGAAATATATAATAATAATGCTGTTATTAACAGCAACCTTTGCAGAAGCAAAGGACTTTGACTATGTTGAAACTAACACATGGATTAAACATAGCGAAAGCGGCTACTCTTTTGGAACTAGACAGCACATAGACAAAGATGTACAACAGTACATGATACGAAAAGACTTTAAGGACTCACCATATCGCCTTGAGTATAGAAATGTACATAAAGGAGAGCTTCAAGAACACTGGTTCAGAGTGCAAAAGAAAGGCTTTCGATTGCACGGCTTTTGGTTCAATCACAAATTTGAACATCGTATTAGAGAAGAGAAGGATAACATATTTCGTTATCGTCCATCTTTTGGATACGCTCCGTCTTATCTAACATTGCTTGGCGGTAAACCATTTGTTACTTTAGAACCACACTGGCAATATACATATACATCAAAAGATGTAGGCTACAGTCATTTACAAACCTACGTAGGTTTAGAATATAAAGTAAATGACAAATTTACAGTTATACCTTATGTTGAAATAGACTATGATAAAAGTTTTGCACAAGATAATGCATTCTTTATAGTTGACTTTAAATTCAAACTATAGTATAATTAAATTAATTTACAGGAAATAACTATGAACTTAAGACCAATTCTTGATAAAATTATTATCAAGGTAGATGAACCTGAACAGCAAACAGCAGGAGGTATTTTTATTGCAACAGTAAAGCAAGACGGAATACTTGAAGCTGAAGTACTTGCTGTTGGACCTGGCACGTATGACAACAGAGGCAACTTTGTAGTACCTAATATCAATATTGGTGATAGGATACTAGTCAACCCAGGTACAGGTGATTCGTACGAATTATCAGATGTAAAATACACAACTATCGTCGAAAAAGATATAGTAGCGGTTTTACAATGATAAATAAAAGTGTAGAAAGGACTGATTCTTTTTTACATTTAACTGGCACGCCGAAAGGGTGCTAAATTTAATCTTGCTTATTAAAGGAGAAAACAAATGACAAGACTAACAACTCTAGACCTACCTAACTTCCACAGAGCTACTATTGGCTTTGATAGACTATTTAATGAACTCGAAAGAGGGTTTGCAAACAGTCCAAACGGAAACGGGTATCCCCCATACAACATAGCACAAATCAACGAAGATGAGTATATGATCTCATTGGCTGTTGCCGGCTTTGGTATGGACAATCTATCAATTACAACAGACGGCGATCAGTTGAAAATTGAAGGTACTGCTCCTAAAGGAGATGAAGAAGTCAAATACTTACACAAAGGTATTGGCGGACGTAATTTCCGTAGAGAGTTTACACTTGCTGACCACGTCAAGGTAGCAGACGCAAGCCTTGAACTAGGTATGCTAAATGTACATCTAGTACGTGAAGTACCAGAAGCACTGAAACCTAAGACAATTAAGATCAATGACGGTCTTACAATCGAAGGTAATACAGATAAGTAATATGTCTAGGGGGAGTGTAACAACTCCCCCACTATATTAGGAGAATAAGAAATGTCGGTCGACCTAGATATTAAACTAGATGAAAAAATTAAGAAAGTAGTTAAGCAACCTTCACGGTATAAGGTATTATTCCTTAATGATACCGCCACACCTATGGAGTGGGTTGTTGACTTGTTGATAACTATATTTAAGCACAGTCAACAATCGGCTGAAGAAATAACTATGACAATACACACAGAAGGTAGTGGTGTAGTTGGTATTTACTCTTACGAGATTGCTGAGATTCGAGCCCACGAAGCAACAACATTAAGCAGGAACCACGGGTTCCCCTTACAGATAAAGATAGAAGAAAACGAAGAGTAATGACAACGATAAAAGATTTAACATGGGAACACCATAAAGAAGCTGAAAGACAAGAATTTGTAAAAGTACTAATGAGTGGAAAAATTAATCCACAGTTCTATGCAACTTACTTGTGGAATCAGCATAAGAAGTATGACATACTAGAAGCTATAGCGACAATGCATGGCTTGTTAGATGACTTATTTGAAGTAAGGCGTAAAAACGCAATACACGAAGATTATTTAGAACTATGGGAAAATCAATTACCGCCACCTATAGTTGAAAGCACAAACGAATACATTGGACATATGAAAGAGATAATGCATGATGCTGATGCTGTTATGGCACACATCTATGTTTTACATATGGGCGATCTAAGTGGCGGACAAATGATTAGACGCAAAGTACCAGGCAAAACTAGAATGTATGATTTTGATGGTGACACAGCAGAACTAAAAGAAAAGATTAGATCAAAAATAGACGACAGCATGGCCGACGAAGCAAAGTTTGTATTTGAATCTAGTACTAAATTATTTAAAGAACTAATGGAGTTAGACATTGAGCGTTATCTGGGATAGACTAATAGAATGCCAAGAACAAATAATTAATATATTTGAAAAGCATGCTACTGAATTTGATGAACCGGGACTGGATCACTTTAATCAACCTGACCAAGGATGGATTAATCGTGTATGGGCAAATAAAAATGTACGTAGAGCGCACATAGACGTTGTAGATGCACGTGAGTCTAAAGGCTTATGGATGATGCACGTATGTTGTTTTCCTACACTAGATAACGATGCACCTATATACGGCTTTGATGTTATTGCAGGCAAAAATAAGATGACTGGTGCATTTCATGACTTTAGTGCTAGTAGTGGCGGCGATGATCATCCTATGATAGAAGGATATAGAGATGCTGTTAAAGACTTTATTCCAACAAAACAACGTAAGTTACCTGAATGGGCAACTAATATATTCACAGACAGTATGATTGCTGCAGGCAATGTACGCACAGAAGAAGAGTCTGTTGCTATTATTGAACTAGCACTTGCTAACTTAGAAGCGTGGTTTGATGAAGTGCCTGCGTTTGAAGGATACGGCGACAAGTATCTAACACTAGCCGCACAAAATTACTATTGCGAAAACCAGCAACAAAATCCACATACTCCTAATGTAATGAAAACACTAGGGCTTGCAGAAGACGATGTAGACAGGTTCTGCACCGACATGTTGTTTCCTAAATTAGATAAATATTCTATATAAGGGATAATATATAATGCGATTTCAGGATTTTAAATTAGTCGAAGCACCAGGTGATGAAATACCTGCAAAGAAGATGGCAAATGTAAATGTTGCATCTGATACATTCGACGACAAAGAAGTAAACGATTTACAACAGCAAGTAGCTGACAGAGTGATGCGAGTACAAGATCCTAGTGTACTACATAGAGTTGAAGCTATCCTACGTAAAGGCGGCATTACTAGAATCTCAAATGCATACTTCAAACGTGATAGTGATGCAGAGAAGTTTGTCAATAGACTAGCAACAATGATCATTGAACTTGAAATCCCTACTAACGATAAGATCGCATTTTTAAAAGAGTTTGCTACAACAAATTGCATTAAGCCAGAAGCAATATTTGATAACACAGGCACACCACAATCAATGGACACTTGGTTCGAAGGTAGTCAAACAGCAAGAACAATGTTTAAGGCTATGATTAACGATCCGGGTCTAATTGGTAAAAATGCAGGTGAAGCAGGACCAGGCGAACTTGCTATTGCGTGTTTCCATAGAAAGATTACAGCTGGCACAGATCCAAAAGCAAGTTATGATTTAAAGTACGGTAGTGACTTAATTGAAGTTAAGACATCAGCTGGCGGCAAAGGTGGCGGACGTTGGACAGCAATGAACGACTATCCACTAGATACTTACATACGTAGCTCAGAAAGCAGAATAGATCCTAAGAAATGTCCTAAGAGTGTTAGTATGTTTAGATCAACACGCCAAAGTGCAAAGACATTACCTAATATCGTAGACGTACTAAGTGATCCGCAATACTTAAAAGAAGAAGGCGGACAACCTATCATGATTGCTGAACAAAAACAAATATTCAAACGTTTATTACAATATGCATATCCAAATGCAGATGACCAATTAATAAACAAAGCTGCAAGTTCATATCCTGATCATACCACTAGAGACATTGCTCCAGTAGCGTTTGCAAGTTACAAAGCAAAGCAAGACTTTACAAGTATGCTATTAATGAAAGCAAGTGGTGATAACATTACAACACTACACTTTAATGATCTATCAGTAGCCGTAGATAAATTTAAACTAGGTGCTCTATACCTTAACGGACAACAACGTGGTATGAGTATGCAGGCAACCTTAGTATAACCCACCCTTCAAAAAACAGTACTTTGGTACTGGAATCCCCTTGAGCTTTGGCTAAATACAATTGGTAATTCGATGAACAGAGCGTGAGGGCGTTCGCAACGGAGAGATATTATGAAAAACACGTTTTACACAATAGCAATTAGTTTGTCATTGTTGGCTTTAGCACCAACAGCAGCAGCAGACTTAACGTGGAAATTTAAAAACCCTGCATTCCATTATGGCAATGGATATTCTACACATGTTTTAAGTGTAGAGCAATTACAACACAATAGAAAAACAGAATTAAGAAAAGCCGCAGAAGCTGAAGCTGCACGTATAGAACGTGAACTAGATAATTCAGTTTTAAATAAATTTATCCGTAACTTAGAATCACGTATATATGCAACACTGTCAAAACAAATGGTTGATAGTATGTTTGCTGACTGTGGCGACACTTGTGCTAATAGCGGATCTGCAGACGTAGAAGGTAATAACATATCATGGATTAAAGATCCAGTAACAGGAACAATTACACTTACCATTACTGGTGAGGATGGGACTGTAACAGAAATTGTAATTCCAGGTATGGGAGAATTTAATTTCTAATATGAGAATAACAACTATCATTGCAACATTATTTTTCTTAGGCGGGTGTGCAATCAACCCGTCATTGAAAGTGCTTGAAGAGCATGCAACATCACCTAAAGCACAGGTAAGTCCAATACAAAAAAGAATGGAAGATGTACCAAAAGTTGATGGAAGAAAAATAACAATAGCAGTTTACGGGTTCCAAGATAAAACAGGACAACGTAAACCAGCAGATAGTATAGCTAATTTAAGTAGTGCGGTAACACAAGGAAGTGAAGTTTGGGTTATAAAAGCACTACAGGATGTCGGCGGTGGCAACTGGTTTGAAGTTGTCGAACGTGTGGGCATGGATAATTTAATAAAAGAAAGGCAACTAATAAGGCAAACAAGAGAAGTTTACGAGAAAGAACTTCCTACAGGACCAACCCCGTTGAAACCGATGCTATTTGCAGGACTACTCCTTGAAGGCGGAATAGTAGGGTATGATAGTAATACGGCTGTTGGTGGTGCAGGAGCAAGGTACTTAGGCTTAGGAATACAGACAGAATATCGAATTGATACTGTAACTGTAGTTATGAGACTAGTAAGTGTTAGTACTGGCAAAGTACTAATGAGTATAGCAACCGAGAAAACAATCGCAAGCTATAGATCCGGAGCGGATATATTTAAGTTCTTTGATTTAGGAACTAGGTTAGTGGAAACAGAAGCAGGTTTTTCTGTAAATGAACCAGTCAATTATGCTGTAAGGGCAGCTGTTGAACAGGGTGTTATAGAACTCATTTACGAAGGAGAACGCAAAAATCTTTGGAAATTTAAAGACGAATCTTCTGTACCCATAAAGGAAACAAATAAACAATCTGAGGCGTCTGCGAGCATCGCATCAGAATAAGAGAGGGCAATTTAATGAAAAAAATATTTTATACAATACCATTACTCTTTGCTTTTAGTGTTCCTACTTTCGCAAACGATATCTATGTTACGCAGATTGGTGACAATCTAGACTTAGATATTGTTCAAGACGGTAGTAACAACGTAATAGGAACATCGACTACTGATGTAACATTAGATGGTGACGACATGACATTTAGTATTACACAACAAGGTGATTCAAACACTATTTCGGCTATAATCAAAGGTAACACATACACAGGTACATGGAGTTTTATAGGAAACAGCAACACCGTTTCTTTATTATGTGATTCGACTTCAGGTACTAACTGTGAAAATGTCACAGCTAATATCACCACTAACGGTGATAGTAATGCGTTCGTTATCACAGCTGGAGAAAGTAATGATGCTGAAAATTTAGTAGCAAACTTTACTATCGACGGCGACGGTAATACTATTAATACAGATATTGATGGAACTAGTGTAGCACTAACATTGGTGAGTGATAACTCAGCAAGTACAGCTGCTACTGGTAATACATTCACAATTGATGTAGACGGTAACGGAGACATAAATGGGCATACTATTAATATTGACGTAACAGGCGGAGGTAGTACATATGATATTACTCAAAGCGGTCTCGGCGATAATACAATAGAAGCTACATTTAGCGGTGATGGCCAAGATGTTGACATTACACAATCTGATTAGAGCGGGCCTAGTCTTAGGCGCGATCCTTTCTACTATCCCAGCAAGTGCTAATACGCCTGATGCAGGCGCAATTGGTGCGATCAAAGGGTCTGGGGTATTAGAGAGAGATAGTCAAGTTATACAAGGAAACACGGGAGTCAACGTACAAAGTATGGATACAGCAGTTACCGCTAAAGGTAAAATGCGTATTGACTTTGTAGATGACACCCGTGTTGATCTTACAGATCACAGCAGACTTTTAATTGATGAGTTTGTATACGACCCAGCAAATGATGTAGGGTCAATAAGTTTAAAAGCATCACTAGGCACAGTAAGATATGCTAGTGGGCAAATAGCAAAACGTTATCAACAGAACGTAAAAATTAGAACACCAAGTGCAACAATCGGTGTACGTGGTACAGACTTTATAATGCTTGTGGATGAAATAGGCGGAACTATGGTAACACTATTACCTAGTTGCGATACACAAGGAACATGTATCACAGGTGAAATTAGTGTAGAAAGCGACACAGGAATGGTTATTATGAATCAGTCATTCCAAACTACAGTAATTAAATCTTCTTACCAAAAACCTTCTAAACCATTAATACTAGACCTAGATGAAAAAGATATCGGAACACTTTTAATATTAAGGAAACGTAGTCCGTATCAAGAAGAAGAACTAGAAATACTTAAAAAACAAAGAGCTCAGTTTGAATTTTTAGACATTGATTTTTTAGAGACAGACGTACTTGATAGTGATGCATTAGTAGATAGCATTAAAGATATATGGGCAACAGAATTATCAAGAGGAGCAGATTACTATTTAGGCGAGCTATTGTACGACATGATAGATCAATTAAACTTAGCTCTAGCAGCATTGTTTAGAAATGAACTAGACAAGCAAAACGAACAATTTTTTACAAACCAGCAATTTGGTTATGATGATAAAACAAGAATAACACTAGACAAACAAGATCCAAATTGGGTAGTACAAAGAACAGATTTAGGTGTTGTTAATAATCTTCAGTTAACGTTGTCTCAGGACAGCGGATATATTATCAACATGGAACAGCAGGGCGAAGCTGTTTTAGATTATAGATTAGGCAACGGCACTAACGCTATAGACATAAGGCAAGGACAATGAAACTTACAGGAACACACTTAGGAATTTTAGTAATACTATTATACTTTGGTGCCCAATCTTGTATGGCTAATGAAATATACATAAACCAAGTAGGTGATGATCTTAAGTTAGAAGTTGTTCAAGATGGTAATGACAACTACTTTCAGTATTGTGCTGTCGACAATGATTCAAATTGTACAGATGTGAACGGCAACGCACAGAATCAGGCAGATGGTGTCGCAAGTGATAATTCTACTGTAGCAAGTAGTACAGTTGGGGACGATAATACAGTTGTCGTAGCACATGCAACTGGACAAAATAATACTAATGAAAATATAACCAATATAGATATTATAGGTGACCGCAATAAAGCACAAACCATCTTTTCAAACCAGAGTAACGGAAGTCACCGGTTTAGTAATATGGATTGGGGTGGACTTAAAGAAAGCAACATTGAGATTGACGGTGATGATAATACAGTACAAGTTCGTAGTGATAGTTATGGCACAGCCGAAGCTAACATTAGTGTAACTGGTGATGATAATGATGTAACAGTATAC
>Ga0208897_1000163_pt1 | contig 33128 bp, 30 predicted proteins | sample ColrivemetaGS697_FD_187594 | JGI IMG/M metagenome (GOLD analysis project Ga0208897, IMG submission 187594) | Estuarine microbial communities from the Columbia River estuary, USA - metaG S.697 (SPAdes) (version 2) | ecosystem: Environmental > Aquatic > Marine > Intertidal zone > Estuary | place...
AACCAAAGGATTATGAACGAAAAGCCTAACTTTAATTATATTGACCAACTGGCAGACGGAGATTTAGATTTTAAGGCCAAACTAGTTGTGGTTATAAAAAAAGAATTCCCTTTAGAGCTTCAGCAATACCATGCAGCTGTGTCCTCCAATAACTTATTTCAAATAGCAGAAGTGGTGCATAAGTTGAAAAACAAAATAAGCATGCTGGGCATGGAGTCTGGCTATTTAATAGCCCAAGAGTACGAAGAAAATTTAAAGCAAAACAGTACTTCAAAAGCAGCGCGTTTTGAAGAAGTGTTGGCTTTAATGAATGCTTTTATAAATTCTTTTTAAATGAAAAATTGTGTAATTGTAGAAGACGAGCAAACTGCCCTAGAGGTGGCCAAACATTTGGCTGTTAAATATGGTGCTTTAAATATTTTAGCCACTTTTGACAAAGCAGAAGAGGCCTTGGCGTATGTCAATAAAAACGGAAAAGTAGACATTGTTTTCTTGGACATACATTTGCCAGATATGAGTGGTTTTTCCTTTTTAGAAAATTTGACATCCACCCCTAAGGTGGTTTTGGTAACCGCAGACAAAAACTTGGCTTTAACTGCCTATAATTTTGATTTAGTGGTGGATTATTTGGTAAAACCACTTCAAAAAGATAGATTTATGGAAGCAATTAATCAATGTTAAAAACAGACGGAGAATGAACTGTATTATTGTAGACGATCAAGATTCTGCAAGGCTTGTAGTACGACAATTGTGTGAAGGAATCCCTGACCTAGACATTATTGAAGAGTTCTCCAGTGCTATTGAGGCCATTAAATTTCTTAATCAGCAAAACGTAGATGTCATTTTTTTAGACATCCATATGCCTGGATTTAGCGGTTTTGATTTTGTTCAAACCCTAAAAACTCCAGCGCAAATTGTGCTCATCACCGCAGACAAAGATCTGGCTATAGAGGCTTATGAATACGAATCCATATCTGACTATCTGGTAAAACCAATTACCCAAGAGCGCTTCAATAAGTCTATGAATAAAGTGAAGAATAACCTTCGTAGAACTTCTGTTATGCACCAAGGCGGACCCTTAAGCGATCCTATTGGAAATGACCTTTACATAAACATAGACCGTCGTTTAACTAAATTGAAATTCGACGACATCCTTTTTATCAAAGCCAAAGGGGATTATATAGATGTAAAGACCCACAAAGAAATGTATGTGGTTCACTCTACTTTAAAAAAAATAAAAGACAAACTTCCAGATAATATCTTTCTACAGACCCATAGGTCATACATCATTAATTTCACTAAGATTATTGATATAGAAGACAACTCAGTTCTGATTGAAAAAAATGTAATTCCCATTAGTCGTTCCAACAGACCGGAGTTAATAAGAAGGCTTAATCTATTGTAAATGATGTAGTTGCAAATTAGTATTCAATTAATGTGCAGATAATCGATGCTTTTTTTAGACGAGTGGTTTCTAACGCCTTTCAACCATATATTGGTGTGAGTTCACCAAACTAAAACGTTGCTGCGTCCTATCTCAAAGTTTTCAGCCTCTTGTTCTAATTATATTTATAAAGTAATTAGAACATTATGGAACAGAAAATAGCTTCAAAAAAATTTCACGGAATACTCACAAAAGACAAGCATATAAAAGTGTATAAACTCTGTTCAATAGATGTTGAAGAAGGCAGTATGACCTTGAGTATTCTAGAGACTTCTATTCAGGAAGTACAACAAAATTAGTTATTTCCAGCACATTTTATCTCAAAGCAGCGAAGTTTTAGTATCACTAAATGACTGTTTTGTCTTGCTTAGCCTTTTTCCCCAAAGAATTATTGCTTTAAATAATGTGCTGTGAAATTGCTGTAGAAATAAGGGATGGTTTCAATGCCTTTTAAATAGTTCCATACCCCAAAATGTTCATTGGGAGAGTGTATGGCATCTGAGTCCAAACCAAACCCCATAAGCACAGATTTAGACCCCAAAACTTCTTCAAATAAAGCAACGATTGGAATACTACCACCACTTCTTTGTGGAATAGGCATTTTTCCAAAAGTTGTTTCGTAAGCCTCCGCGGCAGATTTATAACCTATATGGTCTATGGGCGTCACATAGCCCTGTCCGCCATGATGCGGGGTTACAGTCACACTAACGCCCTTAGGGGCTATGGATTCAAAATACTTTTTGAATAGCTCAGTAATCTCTTCCCATTCTTGATGGGGCACTAATCTCATGGAGATTTTCGCAAATGCTTTAGAAGGAATAACTGTTTTAGCGCCTTCACCAGTGTAGCCACCCCATATGCCATTGACATCTAGGGTAGGTCTTATTGAATTCCTTTCATTGGTAGTGTAGCCTTTTTCCCCATAGACCGTTTCAATATTCAGTGCTTTTTGGTAAGCGTCTATGTCAAAAGGGGCCTTAGCCATTTCACTGCGCTCTTTGGTGCTCAATTCTTCCACTTTGTCATAAAAACCAGGGATGGTAATATGATTGTCTTGGTCGTGCATGCTGGCAATCATTTTAGTCAATACGTTAATAGGATTAGCCACTGCACCGCCGTACAGACCAGAATGTAAATCTCTATTTGGTCCAGTGACACAAACTTCTACATAGCTCAATCCTCTAAGTCCTGTAGTGATAGATGGTGTGTCGTTGGCTATCATTCCAGTATCTGAAATTAAAATTACATCGTTTTTTAATAATGCGCTGTTTTTCTTGACAAAATGCACCAAGTTATTACTGCCCACTTCTTCTTCTCCTTCGATCATGAATTTTACATTACAAGGCAATTGATTTGTACTGATCAAATACTCTATGGCTTTAATATGCATAAACATTTGCCCTTTGTCATCACAAGCTCCTCTTGCAAAAATGGCTCCCTCAGGATGAAGTGCCGTTTTTTTAATCACAGGCTCAAATGGTTTAGAATCCCACAAATCTAGCGGGTCTGGCGGCTGAACATCGTAATGACCATACACCAATACAGTCGGTACATTAGGGCCAATGATTTTTTGGCCATACACAATTGGGTGGCCCTCCGTTTCATAAATTTTGGTATGGTCTATTCCAGCAGCTTTTAAATAATTGTGTACTGATTTTGCCCCCTTTAAAACTTCACTGTCATAAGCTGGATCAGCACTGATAGAGGCAATTTTAAGGAGTTCAAAGAGTTCATTTAACAGGCGTTCTTTGTGCTCTTGAATATATGGTTTTGGGTCTAGCATGGTTCTTTTTTAAGTGTGTAAAGCTACAAAAACTACTTTTTAAACTATAGCGCTTTTAATATTCAAATTTTGCATTATATTTGCACTCCTTTTGCAGGCGTGATGGAATTGGTAGACATGCTAGACTTAGGATCTAGTGCCGCGAGGTGTGAGAGTTCGAGTCTCTCCGCCTGTACAAAGTAAAAAGCCCGATCATTTGATCGGGCTTTTTTTGTTAATGTTTCATTATCAGCGACCCACCACCGTAACTTTCACTTCGTTCTCCAGAAGTTTCTTTCTGAATGTTTTGGAAATCTCTTTATCTGTAATGATTTCGTCAATCTCGGACAGCCCGCATATTTTGGCAAAACTTTTTTTGCCAAATTTCGATGCATCTGCCAATACAATGACTTTTTGAGCAGCATCGATCATTTTTTTGTTGAGTGCCGCTTCTTCTAAATTTGTGGTAGATATTCCGTAGTTTATGTCTATTCCGTCTGCTCCCAAAAATAATTTGCTACAAGAAATGTGTTCTAGCATATACTCCGCATAATTTCCAATTACAGATGCGGCGCTGTGCCTCAGGTACCCACCCAATTGTAAAATTTCAATATTCTCATGTTTAATTAAATGCATTACAACCGCTAAAGAAGGCGTAATTACAGTGAGCTTATTCTTGGGTTCAATATATTTTGAAAGTGCTTGAACCGTTGTTCCAGAAGCAATCATGATAGCGTCATTTTCAGAAATCAGCGAAGCGGCCATTTGCGCTATGCCATTTTTTTCTTCAACAAATATCTTTTCCTTATCTAAAACGGTCCTTTCATTGATATAGGGGTTTTCTAAAGAGGCTCCTCCATGGGTTCTAAAAAGAAGGCCTTTTTGTTCCAAAAACTTAAGGTCTTTTCTAATCGTTACTGCAGAGACCCCTAGAATATTACAAAGGTCTAATACCTCCAAGTGTTTTTCTTGGGTCAATTTTTTTAAAATAGTGCGATGTCTTTCCATAATATGAAGTAAATATATAAAATGAAATAAAACGAAATAAAAAAAATGCTTCAAAAAGTGTAAATTGGCATAATTTAGGGATAATTAGCTTTCGTTTTGTTTCACTTTACTTATTATTTGTTACATTTGAACAAAAGAATAAATTTATTGCCCTATGTTTAATAGAGAAAATCAAATGCAATCACTTGAAAGCCAGGACCTGTGGGATGTCATTGTTATTGGTGGTGGCGCTACAGGTTTGGGCGTTGCGTTAGATTGCAGCACAAGAGGCTATAAAACCCTATTGCTAGAGCAGGTAGATTATGCCAAAGGCACTTCTAGTAGGAGTACCAAACTGGTGCATGGCGGCGTGCGATATTTGGCCCAGGGTAATATAGATTTGGTGAGAGAGGCGCTTTATGAACGTGGATTAATGCTCAAGAACGCATCGCACCTAGTGCGAAATCAATCCTTTATTATTCCCAATTACAAGCGTTGGGATAATTTTTTGTATGGCTTTGGGATGAAAGTCTATGATTTGCTTTCAGGGAAATTAAGTTTTGGCGCTTCAAAATACATCAAGGCCAAAGAGACCTTGGCCAGGCTTTCTACCCTAAATAAAATAAATTTAAAGGGCGGAGTGGTTTACCACGATGGCCAATTTGACGACGCTAGATTGGCTATCAATATAGCACAGTCTTGTATTGAAAATGGCGCTACACTTTTGAATCACTTTAAAGTGCAAAGTCTAAAGAAATCCGAGCAGGGGATTGTCAATGGATTGGTTGCATTAGATACAGAAACAGGAAACAACTACGACCTAAAAGCTAGGGTTGTGGTGAACGCTACCGGTGTTTTTACAGATGAAGTGCTAAAAATGGATGAGGCCCACGCAAAAAATACCATAAGGCCCAGCCAAGGAATTCACTTGATGGTAGACGCCTCTTTTTTAGCAGGACAAGACGCTATTATGATTCCTAAAACAACAGACGGCCGGGTACTATTCCTTGTGCCCTGGCACAACAAAGTGGTTGTGGGTACTACAGACACCCTTTTAGACAGTCACAGTTTAGAGCCCAAGCCTTTGGAAGAGGAAATAAATTTTATCCTCCAGACTGCCAACCAGTATTTGAATAAAAAAATGACTCGTGCAGACGTAAGAAGCGTATTTGCTGGATTAAGGCCATTGGCTGCGCCAAAAGACGCGAATGAGAAGACCAAGGAAATTTCTAGAAGTCATAAAATAATAGTATCGGATTCCCAGCTCATTACCATTACTGGTGGAAAATGGACTACTTATAGAAAAATGGCTCAGGATACGGTAAATAAAATAATTGCCCTGAAAAAATTACCCCCAGCCTCCTGCAAAACAACTGGTTTAAAAATACATGGTGCCAATGGGCCAATAGATATTGCAAATCATTTGTATATTTATGGAACAGATAAAAAATTCATTGAACAGCTCTATAAAGAAGATTCAAGTTTAAAAGAGCTGCTTCACCCAAGACTGCCTTACACCAAAGCAGAGGTGGTATTTGCCGTTAGAAACGAAATGGCTAGAACTTTAGAAGATGTTTTGGCTCGTAGGGTGAGGGTACTTTTTTTAGATGCTAGTGCTGCCATAGATATAGCAGAAGAAGTGGCCCAGATTATAGGGAGAGAATTAAAAAAAGACACAGATTGGGAAGCTGCTCAAGTAGCTTCGTTTAAAGTGTTGGCGCAACAATACTTATTAAAATAACCACCGCATGGATCAGTACATATTATCATTAGATCAAGGAACAACCTCTTCAAGGGCTATTGTGTTTAATAAGCAAGGTGCTATTGTGTGTATGGCTCAGGAGGAGTTTACCCAATTTTTTCCGAAGCCAGGATGGGTAGAGCACGATCCAAATGAAATATTAAATACCCAAACCGCCGTAATAGAAAAAGCCCTTGCTCAAAAAGGACTCTCAGGAAAAGACATCGCTGCCATAGGTATTACCAACCAAAGAGAAACGGTAGTGGTTTGGGACAAGCAAACCGGTAGCCCCGTTTACAATGCTATAGTTTGGCAGGACAAACGTACTGCGGACTATTGTGACCAATTAAAAAATGAGGGTAAGTCTGCAGAGATAAGACAAAAAACAGGTCTAGTGATAGATGCCTATTTTTCTGGAACTAAGGTGAAATGGATTTTAGATCATGTTCCTGGTGCAAGAGAGAAAGCCGTAAAAGGAGACCTTCTCATGGGCACCATAGACGCTTGGTTGGTTTGGAACTTTACCAAAGGAGCTCAGCATATCACAGATGTGACCAATGCTTCTAGAACCTTATTATTTAACATCAACACCATGACTTGGGATGCTGAATTATTAGCTCTTTTTGACATTCCTGCTCAAATGCTGCCAGAAGTTAAGGAGTCTAGTGAAATATATGGTCACACTTCCCTTGGGGGCAGTGACCACAAAATTCCAATTGCAGGTATTGCGGGAGACCAACAAGCGGCTTTATTTGGGCAGATGTGTACCCAGCCAGGAATGGTTAAAAACACCTATGGGACAGGTTGTTTTATGCTCATGAATATTGGAGACACGCCCATAGTATCCCAAAACAATTTACTGACCACTGTGGCATGGAAGATCAAAGGGAAAACAACCTACGCATTGGAGGGCAGTGTTTTTATTGCAGGTGCTGTGGTACAGTGGCTCAGAGATGGACTAAAAATGATAGATCAATCTAGCGAAGTAGAGGCCTTGGCAGCAACTGTAGATCACACAGATGGGGTGTATTTTGTACCTGCTTTTACAGGTTTGGGTGCCCCGTACTGGGACCAACATGCCAAGGGAACGCTCTTTGGTTTAACGAGAGGGAGTACCAATGCCCATATAGCAAGAGCTTCTTTAGAGTCTATTGCTTTTCAGACTATGGACATGCTTAAGGCCATGGAGGCCGATGCCAAAATATCCATAAAAGAACTCAGGGTAGACGGAGGTGCAACAGTCAATAATTTGCTCATGCAATTCCAATCAGATGTATTAAACACCAAAACAGTCCGGCCCCAAATTGTTGAAACTACTGCGATGGGTGCTGCTTTTTTAGCTGGATTAGCTGTGGGTTATTGGACTGATTTTAAAGAAATTGAATCTATTTGGACTACAGATAAAACTTTTTCACCTTCAACAGACAGACCCCCCATTAATACGCATATTAAGGGTTGGGAAAAAGCGATAAAAGCATTGACCTACTGGACCAGTATAAATTAAAAATAAGCACATGACGCCATTTATTGCAGAATTAATAGGAACAGCCATAATGATTCTTTTGGGAGCTGGTGTTGTAGCCAATGTGGTGTTAAAAGACACTCAGGGATATAATAGTGGCTGGATTGTCATAACAACCGGTTGGGCACTTGCCGTATACATAGGGGTAGTGATAGCAGCTCCGTATAGTGGCGCACATTTAAACCCAGCGGTAACGATAGGGCTGGCGGCAAGCGATTCTTTTCCCTGGTCAGATGCGCCTATTTATATATTAGCACAATTCCTAGGGGCCATGATAGGCGCTTCAGTAGTGTGGGTATTTTATAAAAATCATTTTGATATTACGCAGGACAATTCCCTTAAAAAAGCGGTATTCTGTACTTCCCCTGCGATACGAAATTATCCCACCAATTTTATTAGTGAAGCCATTGGAACTTTTGTGTTGGTATTCACTATTTTATATTTCACAGAAGTGCGTGTAGAAGATACTTCTCAGGTTGTGGGTATGGGATCTCTAGGGGCTATTCCTGTGGCCTTTTTAGTTTGGTCCATAGGGCTTTCTTTAGGAGGAACAACAGGTTATGCCATTAATCCTGCAAGAGATTTAGGGCCAAGAATAATACACGCCTTACTTCCCATTAAAAACAAGGCTAAAAATGATTGGGCGTATGCCTGGGTACCTGTTTTAGGTCCAGTATTTGGCGCTATTCTAGCGGCTTTTCTCTTTACTCAATTGAGCGCTTAGCTCTTCCAGAGAAACCCCTTTAGTTTCAGGCATCATAAAGTGAACAAAAACAAGTTGTAGCACCATCATAAAAGCAAAAAAGGCAAATACAGGAGCTGCCCCTATGGTGCCAAACAACCAGGGTACCATAGATGGAATTATCGCTGCCAATACCCAGTGGGTACTCGTACCAAAAGATTGACCAGCGCCCCTGAGGTGATTAGGGAATACTTCAGAAATAAACACCCATATAATAGCCCCTTGTCCTATGGCATGAGAGGCAATAAATAGAAATAAAAATCCAGGAACTGCCATTCCGGTCCACTCAAATTGAAAAGCTGCTGCAACGAGGGCTAAGGAAATAATATAGCCCACGGATCCTATATACATGAGTTGTCTTCTGCCTAGTTTGTCTATTAAAAAGATGCCTATAAAAGTAAAAAGTAAATTGGTGGCACCTATTCCAATAGAGCTCAAAAGCGCGGTACTTTCTCCAAGTCCTGCCTCTTCAAATATTCTTGGCGCGTAATATAAAAAGGCATTAATTCCTGAAAACTGGTTAAAAAAAGCGATTAAAAAAGCCAGCATTAAAGGAAAGCGGTATTTCTTCATCCAAATATTTTCCTTGTGCTGCTCCGCTTCATTATTTCCTTTAACTGAGAGTACAAATGCGTCAATGACCATGTCTGAGCCAATTTCTTTTAAAGCAACTGCCGCTTCTTGCTTTCTATTTTTCATGACCAACCAACGAGGGCTCATTGGAACGGCCATAATAAAAAGGGTATACAGAATAGCTGGAAATGCCTCTACACCCATCATCCATCTCCAATCGTTTTCTCCGCTGCCACTCAGAAGGTAATTTGAGAAGAATGCGACAAGAATACCAAAAACGAGCATGAACTGATAAAAGCCTACCAATCTTCCCCTGTCTTTCGCAGGCGCTATTTCTGAAATATAAGCAGGTGCCGCAATGGTAGAAACCCCCACACCTACACCACCTAAGAACCTAAAAAACGCAAAAGTGATAGGATCATTAGACAAGGCTGAGCCTATGGCAGAGACAGAGTATAAAATACCAATCCAAAAAAGGGTTTTCTTTCTTCCTAGTCTATCGGTGGGGTATCCGCCAAAAAGCGCGCCTATAACCGTTCCCCAAAGGGCCATTCCCATGACTACCCAGCCGTGAAAACTGTCCGAAGATTCCCATAGGGCTTGAAGTTTTTTGTCTGCTCCAGAGATTACAACGGTGTCAAATCCAAAGAGAAATCCTGCTAAAGCAGCAATGATAGAAAATTTTAAAATTTTAGCGTGCATTTTAATTGTGGTGTTGGTTGTCCGTAAATCTATTAAAAATATTTTGCTATTTGAGACATTATTTTAGATGTAGCACCTAATTGCGCAGAAACATAGGCCTTTTGAATCCCTTTTATCTGCTCAATATAGTGCTCCTCTAAAGCCAATTCTAAAAAGTGAGTGGCATTTTCTGTGGTATTTATGACCTGAATCCCACCGAGTGCCACAAGGTCTTTAGCCTCTTTAAACTTGTTAAAATTCGGTCCAATAGCAAGTGGAATGCCATAGACGGCAGCTTCTAATGTATTGTGTAAGCCTGTTTTAAAACCGCCGCCTACATAAGCCATTTGAGCAAAAGGATAGATCTGGTTTAAAATACCTATGCTGTCTACAATAAGTAGCGAAGCTTTGGAAGCCTCTTGTGGCGTTGTCTTGGAAAGCCAGACACTTTGTTTTTGTAATTTTATGGGGAGCATTTTTAGTACTGTTTCCACAGACGCTTTGTCTGCTTTGTGAGGGGCTAAAACAAATTTAATACGATGGGCCGTTTTTTCAAGCGCAGCGCCTAAAACGCGAACATCTTCAGGCCAAACGCTGCCGCCTACAAATAGTGGTTTGGCTGAGGTAAAGGCAGTGAGTATTTCTTGAATTTCTTTTGGAAGGGATTCTAAGTATTTAGAAAGCCGTGATACACGGTCAAATCTAGAGTCTCCAGCGAGACTTACATGCTCATATCCACTCTCTTTTATAAGCTTTAGAGCGCCGCTGTCTTGGACAAAAATATGAGAGAACTTATGAAGACTGTCTCTCATTAAGCCACCGTACCATTTAAAGTAGATTTGGGAGGGTCTAAAAACAGCAGAAATTAATAGGCTTGGAATTTGCGCCAGTTGAAGGGCGTTCATATAATTGGGCCACACCTCATATTTCACAAAAATGGCCAAAGAAGGTTTTAAAACTTTAACAAACTGCATGGCGTTGCGAAGGCTATCTACAGGCAAGTAAACGACTGTGTCTGCCAGTGGAGTGTTTTTTCTCACCTCAAATCCCGAAGGAGAAAAAAAAGACAATACAATCTGATGCTCCGGATAACGCTGGCGAATTTCTTCTAACACAGGCACTCCTTGCTCGTATTCTCCCAGAGATGCCGCGTGCATCCAAATGGTTTTTTTAGTGGGGTTTAATTCTAAAGAAAGGGTTTTAAATACTTCTTTTCGGCCTTTTACAAAGCGTTTTAATTTGGGTGAAAATAGTGCCGCAATAGGAAGAATCCCTTGACCCAGCGTGACTAATAAATTGTACAATAAATACAAGGCTTACATCTTTGGTAACAAAAATACGTTTCTTTATCTCAATCAATGGTGTAGGGGGGTATTTTTTGTATTTTCGTAGGGTCTTTATAAAGCATTTATGAAAAAAATACAGATGGTAGACCTTCAAGGTCAATACCGTGAAATACAATCAGAAGTAAACGAAAGATTTACATCTGTGCTAGAGAGTGCCGCCTTTATTAATGGTCCAGAAGTACAAGAATTTCAGAAAGCACTAGAAGCTTATCTGGGCGTAAAACACGTCATTCCTTGTGCCAACGGTACAGATGCACTACAAATAGCCATGATGGGCCTAGGTTTACAACCTGGAGATGAGGTAATTACCGCAGATTTTACCTTTGCAGCTACCGTAGAGGTCATTGCCTTATTGGGATTAACCCCTGTTTTGGTAGACGTGTTACCAGACACTTTTATGATAGACCCAGCTGCAGTAGCCAGTGCCATAACCCCTAAGACAAAAGCCATTGTACCTGTACATCTTTTTGGACAAACGGCTCCTATGGATGAAATTATGGAAATTGCTGCTAAGCATAATTTAAAAGTGATAGAAGACAATGCACAAGCCATTGGCGCCACTTTTACTTCAGTAAACGGCACAAAGAAAATGGCTGGTACGATAGGAGATGTTGGGGCAACCTCTTTCTTTCCGTCTAAAAATTTAGGCTGTTATGGAGATGGGGGTGCATTGTTCACCAATGACGACGCCTTAGCCCATACCCTAAGAGGTATTGTAAACCACGGTATGTACGAGAGATACCACCACGACGTAGTTGGGGTGAACTCTAGATTGGACGCATTGCAGGCCGCTGTATTAAATGCAAAATTACCTAGATTAGACAGTTATAATACCAAGAGAAGGACAACCGCAAAGGCTTACAATGCTGCTTTTAATGGACACCCGGACATTGAATTACCAAAAACAGTCAATGGTTGTGAAGGGATTTGCGACAGCTGTGATTGCCATGTATTTCACCAATACACCTTAAAAATTACCCATGGAAAAAGAGATGCACTCGTGGCTCATTTGGCGTCAGAAGCAATTCCTTGTGGGGTGTATTACCCCATTCCATTACACAGGCAAAAAGCCTATACCAACGAAAATTATAAAGAAACAGATTTCACAGTGACCAATGCCTTAAGTGAGCAGGTAATTTCATTGCCAATGCATACCGAATTAGATGCGGCACAAATTTCACATATCACAAAAACCATCCTCAATTTTTTAAATTCATAAGATGGCAACAGTATTGGTGACTGGCGGTCTAGGGTATATAGGGTCACATACTGTGGTATGTCTGTTAGAAGCGGGTCATAAAGTAGTAGTAGTAGATAATCTGGTGAATACCAGCGCTGCCGTACTGGATGGTATAACCACAATAACAGGAAAAACACCTGAATTTTACCCCATGGATTTAAGACATCCTGAAACTGCATCAATATTATTTTCCAAACACCCAGACATTAATGCGGTCATTCATTTTGCCGCTTTTAAAGCAGTAGGGGAGTCCGTTGAGAAGCCTTTAGATTATTATCAAAACAACCTAAATACCCTAGTGTATTTACTTCAGGAAGTCGTAAAGCAGCCTATTGCATTTATTTTTAGTTCTTCTTGCACCGTTTATGGTCAGGCCCTTGAATTGCCTATTGAAGAGACCGCTCCGGTGCTAAAAGCCATGTCTCCCTATGGAAACACCAAGCAAATTGGAGAAGAAATATTGCAGGACAGTTGTCTTGCCTATCCCCATTTAAAGGTTACAGCGCTCCGATATTTTAACCCAATTGGGGCACACGAATCTGCACTTATTGGTGAGCTTCCTCTAGGAGTTCCTCAAAATTTAGTGCCTTTTATTACACAGACAGGGGTTGGTAAAAGAGCTCAGCTGTCTGTATTTGGAAATGATTACCCCACCCCAGACGGCACTTGTATCAGAGATTATATTCACGTAGTAGATCTCGCAGAAGCGCATATGGCCGCAATGAATAGGTTACTAAACAATGCGCCAACAGCCTCATTTGAAGTATTTAATGTGGGTACAGGTAAGGGAAGCTCTGTTTTAGAGGTGATTAAGGCCTATGAAAAAGTCAGTGGGCGTTCTTTGCCCTTTGTCTTTGCTCCGCCAAGACAGGGCGATGTCACAGCCGCATACGCCAACACCCATAAAGCCAGCACTATTTTAGGTTGGCAGTCACGATTTTCTTTAGAAGAGGCTATGGCTTCTGCATGGGCATGGGAAAATAAATTACTATCTTAGGAATCGAAAAGCGGTTTAATTATCCCGCTATTTTTATTTAACATTAGCGAACCCCTAAAGTGCCTTTATTATGAAAAAATTGTTTTTTACAGTCCTTTGCTTTTGGGCTGTGAGCCTTCACGCTCAAAAAACCTACTTGCATTGTGGTCAGATTATAGACGTGGCCAAAGGCAAAACCCTTTCAGAGAAAACCATTGTTGTTTCTGGAAACGCCATAGAATCCATCCTAAATGGCTATGTGAATGGCGCAGAAACGGATACCCATATTGATTTAAAAAAGCAGGTTGTTATGCCTGGTTTTATAGACATGCATGTACATATAGAGCACGAGTCTAATCCGAGAACCTATATGAATCGTTTTACAGAAAATGAAGCCGATGTTGCCTTGGGTGCAACCCTATATGCCAAAAGAACCCTTATGGCTGGTTTTACAACCGTAAGAGATTTAGGGGGTAGTGGGGTCAATATTGCTTTGAGAAAAGCCATTGCCAAAGGAACTGTAATGGGGCCTAGAATTTTTACTGCAGGTAAAGCGATAGGCACCACAGGGGGTCATGCAGATCCAACCAATGGAAGAAGTTATGATTTAATGGGAGATCCAGGACCTAGAGAAGGTGTAGTGAATTCTCCAGCAGACGCTAGAAAGGCTGTGAGGCAAAGATATAAAGACGGTGCAGACGTGATTAAAATCACTGCAACAGGAGGGGTGCTTAGCGTCGCAAAAAATGGTCAGAACCCACAATTTACCGCAGATGAATTGGCTGCTATAGTAAGCACAGCAAAAGATTACGGTATGCTTACGGCGGCTCATGCACATGGAGACGAAGGGATGAGAAGGGCTATTATTGCAGGTATTAAAACCATAGAACACGGCACACTTATGGAGCCGTCTACCATGGATTTAATGGTAAAATACGACGCTTATTTAGTGCCAACAATATCTGCTGGAAAAGCCGCTGCCGCCAATGCGGCCATACCTGGTTATTTTCCGGAGGTAATTGCTAAAAAGGCACTAGAGATAGGTCCGAGAAGTCAATCTACTTTTGCTGCGGCCTACAAAAAAGGCGTTAAAATTGCTTTTGGAACAGACGCAGGAGTCTCTCCTCATGGAGACAATGCCAAAGAATTTGGATTTATGGTAGCAGCAGGTATGCCTGTAATGGAAGCCATTGCAGCGGCAACAATAACCAACGCCAATTTATTGGGGTATTCAAATAGTTTGGGTCAATTAAAGCAAGGTTATACGGCAGACATAGTGGCTGTAAATGAGCATCCGCAAGCAAATGTCAGTACGCTCGAGCAAGTTGTTTTTGTGATGAAAGAAGGGCTTATTTTTAAAAACCAAGATAAAGAAGTGTTGCGCGACTATTAGTATTGAGTGAAGCCTTTTTATAAAACAAGGGAGGGCAATTTGCCCTCCTTTTTTTTTGATGATTAAAGTATTGAAAAGAAAGACTTTATCGGCTTTTTTTTAAGGAATGATAATTTAATATAAGGTTTTCGTATTTTTTTATAATTATGAGTTAAACCCAAGGCTCAAATTAGGCAAATGTTGTATTTTTGAATAAATTTTATAAAAAAGACCCATATTCCAAATTATAGATGGATCCATATTCCTTTTTAAACGCCGCACATACTTCATTTTTTGCGGACTTATACGATAAATATTTAAAAAATCCAGACAGTGTAGAGCCTTCTTGGCGTGCTTTTTTCCAAGGCTATGACTTTGGTTCAGAAGCACATGGTTTTTTTAATGAAGAAACCCTTGTTTCGCCTGAAACCATTTCTGAGATGCCAAATAGCATGCAGAAAGAATTTCAAGTCATTAGATTGATTGATGGGTACCGAAGTAGGGGGCATTTATTTACGGAAACCAACCCAGTAAGGGAGCGAAGGAAATACAGTCCTACCCTGGAATTGGAACACTTTGGACTGACGGAAGCAGACTTAAATACCGTATTTTCCGCAGGAGAGATTATTGGTATTGGCGCTGCGACACTCACTAATATTATTGGCCATTTACAACGTATATATTGTGACGCTATTGGGGTAGAGTATATGTATATTAGAAATCCTGAGCGCGTTGAATGGATTCAAAACTGGTTGAATGTCAATGACAATCACCCTTCATTTTCTGTAGATCAGAAAAAACATATTCTTAAAAAGCTTACCCAAGCAGTGAGTTTTGAAACTTTTTTACATACCAAATACGTAGGTCAGAAGCGTTTTTCACTGGAGGGGAATGAATCTTTGATCCCAGCATTAGACGCTATTGTAGAAGCTGCCGCGGCTAAAGGAGTGGCGGAGTTTGTAATGGGTATGGCCCATAGAGGCCGTTTAAATGTACTGACCAATATTTTTGGTAAGTCTGCAAAAGACATTTTTAGTGAGTTTGACGGTAAAGACTACGAGCAAGTAGTTTTTGATGGAGATGTAAAGTATCACTTGGGCTGGACTTCAGATAGGATGTCAGATAACGGCAATAAGATTGTGATGAATATTGCACCAAATCCATCTCACTTGGAAACAGTGGGTGCAGTAGTAGAGGGAATTGCCCGAGCCAAACAAGACAACTTATACCCAGAAGATTTTTCTAAGGTACTGCCTATTGTATTGCATGGAGATGCTGCTATAGCAGGCCAAGGTCTGGTGTACGAAGTGGTTCAAATGGCCCAGTTAGACGGTTATAAAACCAATGGGACCATACATATTGTGGTAAATAATCAAATTGGTTTTACCACCAATTACTTAGACGCAAGGTCTTCTACCTATTGTACAGACGTAGGTAAAGTCACTTTGAGTCCAGTACTTCACGTGAATGCAGACGACGCAGAAGCGGTTGTACACGCAGCATTATTTGCTTTGGAATACCGCATGAGGTTTAAAAGAGACGTTTTTATTGATCTATTGGGTTATAGGAAGTACGGTCATAATGAGGGCGACGAACCAAGGTTTACGCAGCCAAAATTGTACAAGGCAATTGCCAAACACCAAAACCCTAAAGAAATCTATACCGCTAGACTTATTGAAGAAGGGATCATTACACCGGATTTTGTTAAGGGTTTAGAGCAATCATACAAAGACAGTTTAGAGTCAGATTTAGAAGACTCTAGAAAAGAAGATAAGACGGTAATTACACCATTTATGTCTGAGGCATGGAAAGGCTTGGCTCCTGCTCAAGAAGACACTATGGCACTAAAAGTTGCTACTGCTTACCCATTAGATAAGCTCACTGGAATAGCTAAAGTGATCACTACTTTACCTTCGGATAAAAAATTCTTGAGAAAGATAGACAAGCTCATAGAGGACAGGCGTAAGATGTTTTTTGAAAGCAATAGCCTGGACTGGGCCATGGGAGAACTCTTGGCATATGGATCTCTTTTAGAAGAAGGATTTGACGTGAGAATTTCAGGACAAGATGTGGAGCGAGGTACTTTCTCTCACAGGCATGCCGTATTGAAAGTAGAGGCAAGTGAAGAAGAAGTATTGCTTTTAAATCAGTTAAACGATAAGCAAGGTAAATTACACATATTTAACTCTTTACTCTCTGAGTATGGCGTGGTAGGTTTTGATTATGGATACGCTATGGCAAGTCCAAATACATTGACTATTTGGGAGGCACAATTTGGAGATTTCAGCAATGGGGCACAAATTATGATTGACCAGTATATTTCTGCAGCAGAGGACAAGTGGAAATTGCAAAATGGTTTGGTGATGTTATTGCCTCATGGATACGAAGGTCAAGGAGCAGAGCATTCTTCTGCTAGGATGGAAAGGTATTTGCAAATGTGTGCCAAGGACAATATGTTTATAGCAGACTGCACTACACCAGCCAATATGTTTCATTTGTTGAGAAGACAACTGAAAGCCACTTACAGAAAACCATTGGTGGTGTTTACACCCAAGAGTTTATTGAGACACCCTAAAGCAGTTTCCGGTGTAGCAGATTTTGCCAACGGTCATTTCCAAGAAGTTATTGGAGATCATTCGGCGGTAAAAGACAAGGTTAAAACACTTGTATTTTGTACGGGTAAATTCTACTACGATCTATTAGAAGCCAGAGAGAACCTGGAAAGAGAAGACGTGGCATTGGTTAGAATAGAACAATTGTTTCCATTGGCTATAAATCAGATCCAGGCAGAAATAGAGGCTTATAAAAACGCAAAAGACATTGTTTGGGCTCAAGAAGAGCCTAGAAACATGGGGGCTTGGAGCCACTTGCTCATGCATTTACCAATGGCGTCTAAATTTAGGGTAGCTTCGAGGCGTTTTTACGCTTCCCCAGCTGCTGGTAGTGCTGTGCGTTCTAAAAGAAGGCACCAGGAAGTCATTGACTATGTGTTTGACGCTTCCAAAGACAATATGATTAGATAATAAATTTAAAGAGATCTCATAAATTATACACGATGATTTTAGAAATGAAAGTACCCTCTCCAGGGGAGTCCATCACAGAAGTAGAAATTGCCGCTTGGTTGGTCCAAGATGGTGATTATGTAGAAAAAGACCAAGCCATTGCTGAAGTTGATTCAGACAAGGCAACACTTGAATTACCTGCTGAGATGAGTGGTGTAATTACGCTTAAGGCAGAGGAAGGTGACGCTGTTGCGGTGGGTGCTGTGGTTTGTTTAATAGATACGTCGGCCGTTAGGCCAGAAGGAGATGCTCCAGCTAAAGCTGCTGAAAAAGCCCCTGCTGCTGTGCCAACTCCAATAAAAGAGGCTCCCACTGCAGCTGTAACTACAAGCTATGCAACAGGATCTGCTTCTCCAGCTGCTAAGAAAATATTGGCAGAAAAAGGCATGTTGGCATCTGAGATTGTAGGGACTGGTAAGGATGGTAGAGTAACCAAGGAAGACGCTGTTAAGGCAGTACCTTCTATGGGAACAAATTCTACTGGTGGTACCAGAGGCACAACCAGAAGTAAGCTGTCTATGTTGCGAAGAAAAGTGGCAGAGCGTTTGGTGTCTGCAAAGAACGAAACAGCTATGCTAACTACTTTTAATGAGGTAGATATGGGGCCTATTTTTGCCCTTAGAAAGCAATATAAAGAAGCCTTTACAGAAAAGCATGGTGTTGGATTAGGTTTTATGTCATTCTTTACAAAAGCGGTCATTCGCGCCTTAGAACTTTACCCAGCGGTTAACTCTATGATAGATGAAAAAGAGATGGTTACTTATGATTTCTGTGATATTTCAATTGCGGTATCTGGTCCCAAAGGATTAATGGTTCCTGTAATTAGAAATGCTGAGAATTTGAGTTTTAGAGGGGTAGAATCAGAGGTAAAACGCCTTGCAATTCGTGCCCGTGACGGAGAAATTACGGTAGATGAAATGACAGGTGGAACTTTCACCATTACCAATGGTGGGGTGTTTGGATCTATGTTGTCTACACCTATTATTAACCCGCCTCAGTCTGCGATCCTTGGAATGCACAATATTGTGGAGCGTCCTGTAGTGAAAAATGGAGAAATTGTGGTAGCACCTATTATGTATGTGGCCCTTTCTTATGACCACAGAATTATTGATGGGAAAGAGTCTGTTGGTTTCTTAGTGGCTGTTAAAGAGGCCTTGGAAGACCCAACGACATTCTTAATGGATGGGGATCAAAAGAAAGCTTTAGAGCTGTAGTGGTATTCACGGACACCCATACCCATTTGTACAGTGAGTCTTTTGCTGACGACAGAGATGAGGTGATTCAAGAAGCTATAAATAAAGGCGTAAAGCGTTTTTTTCTCCCTGCAATAGACAGTAGCTATTTGTCTAAAATGCGGGAATTGAAAAACGCTTTTCCTTTGAATATGTTTTTGATGAGTGGCCTTCATCCCACCCATGTAAAAGAAAATTTCCAGGAGGAGCTAGCAGTGTTGGAGTCTTTTTTGGACGAAACCCAGGCGGTTGCTGTAGGAGAAATTGGGATAGATCTCTACTGGGATAAGGCCTTTTTAAAAGAGCAGCAAGAAGCCTTTCACCTGCAAATTGAGTGGGCTAAAAAGCGCCAGCTTCCCATTGTGATTCATTGCAGAGATGCTTTTGATGAAGTTTTTGAAGTATTGGAGGCCCATAGAGGTCCTTTGCTAAGAGGAATTTTCCACTGTTTTACTGGAGACCTTTCACAGGCTAACAGGGCCATTTCCCTTGGAATGAAACTTGGGATAGGTGGGGTGCTTACTTTTAAAAATGGCGGATTAGATCGTTTTATAGATCAGGTAGATTTGTCTCATTTGGTTTTAGAAACCGATGCCCCTTACCTGGCACCAGTCCCCTACAGAGGTAAAAGAAATGAGTCTGCCTACCTGCCTTTGGTGGCACAAAAATTAGCAGATCTTACAGGGAAAACCATAGAAGACATTGCTGCTATTACCACAGAAAATTCAAAGACTGTTTTTGGCGTTTAACAAGATAGTGTGATTATTATGGCAAGATCAAAAATACTTTTATTGTACACTGGGGGTACTATAGGAATGGTAAAACATCCAGAAACAGGGACCCTAAAAGCCTTTAATTTTGACGCTATTGCGGAGCAAATTCCTGAGCTGAAACTACTCGATTGTGATACGGAGTGTATTTCGTTTGAAACCCCTATTGATTCCAGTGATATAGACCCAAGTTTGTGGGTCACTATAGTAGACATGATCGAAACCAACTATGCTTCTTTTGATGGCTTTGTGATTCTTCATGGGAGTGATACGATGAGTTATAGCGCTGCGGCGCTAAGTTTTATGTGTGAAAACCTATCCAAACCAATTATTTTTACCGGATCCCAATTGCCTATTGGAGATTTGAGAACAGATGCCAAAGAAAATTTAATCACCTCCATTCAATTGGCTGCGCTAAAAGACAAGGGGAAAGCGATAATACAGGAAGTAGGCCTCTATTTTGAATACAAATTATACCGTGGCAATAGAACTACTAAAATTAATGCAGCACATTTTGAAGCATTTGAGTCTTTGAATTATGCGCCACTTGCACAGTCAGGTGTTTCTTTAGAGGTGTCTAGGTCATTATTATTAAAGCCTCAGAAAGGAAAGCACACAAAATTCCATAAAAAAATGGACCACAGCGTGGGTGTTTTGAAATTATTTCCAGGTATTTCGCCTTCTTTTGTGCGGTCTGTATTGTTTTCAGAAGGCTTAAAAGCCATAGTTTTGGAAACTTATGGTGCTGGAAATGCGCCAACAGCAGCCTGGTTTATAGCTATTTTATCAGAGGCTATTAAAAATGGCTTGATTATTGTTAATGTAACGCAGTGTTCAGGCGGGAGTGTTTTGATGGGTCATTATGAGGCGAGTAAAGCACTAGAGCGCATACAACTACTTAATGGTAAGGATATTAGCACCGAGGCTGCTTTGGCTAAGCTCATGTACATGCTAGGGAGTGGTGTTTCGAAAGCATCCTTTAAGACCATATTCGAAACTTCTTTAAGGGGAGAAATGCAATAAAATTAACGATTAGAATTTCATTAATTAGCATTTTTTTTGTTATTTGCCCTGCCTAAAAACATCAATAGAGAGGTGGCCGAGCGGTCGAAGGCGCACGCCTGGAAAGCGTGTATACACCAAAAGTGTATCGAGGGTTCGAATCCCTTCCTCTCTGCTTTGAATTTTTACGTTCAATAATTATAAAATTTTTTTATCTTTAACCCATTAACTAACTAAATTTAAGTTTTTAAAAAATGAAAAGATCATTCTCTATCCTAGCCATGTCTGGGTTATTTGTATTAAGTACAAGTACAGCAAGTGCAGTAACACTAGTTCAGGAAGCTGCTGCCGAAAAAGGTTTCACTCAAGTTCTTAAGGAACAATTTATCCAAGGGGGTGCTTCCTTCATGGGGATTGTATTGCTTTGTTTAATCTTAGGATTAGCCGTAGCAATTGAAAGAATTATCTTTTTAAACTTGGCTACAACGAATACAACAAAATTAAAAGAAGCTGTTGAGGCTGCTTTAAAATCAGGTGGTGTAAATGCTGCCAAAGAATTATGTAGAGATACAAAAGGACCTGTTGCTTCTATTTTCTACCAAGGATTAGACAGGGCTGGGGAAAGTGTAGAATCTGCTGAGAAAGCGGTTGTTGCTTACGGTGGTGTTCAAATGGGTCAATTAGAGAAAAACGTTTCTTGGTTGTCTTTGTTTATCGCTATTGCACCAATGCTTGGATTTATGGGAACGGTAATTGGTATGATCCAGGCCTTCCAGAAAATTGCAGCGGTGGGTAACTTGAGTGCATCTCTTATTGCAGGAGATATTCAGGTAGCACTTTTAACTACTGTATTCGGTCTTATTACGGCTATTATCTTACAGATTTTTTACAATTACATTATCGCTAAAATTGATGGTATTGTAAATGACATGGAAGATTCTTCTATCGCATTAATTGACATGCTGGTAGACCACAAAAAATAATAAGAACCAATAAATACGCAATATTATGCACAAAATATTAAAAATTGCATTGGCCGTTTTTGGACTGATTGGCGCTATTTTATGGTTCCAATTGCCCAGCTCAGATGCACCCGCTTCTGAAGCGGTAGACAGTACATCAATGTCGTTGATGTTTATGATTACTTACCTGCTTTTAGCAGTAGCCGTAATCTCTAGCTTCATCTTTGCCTTCAAAAAACTTTTTTCAACCAAAGAGAGTGTTAAGAAAGCCTTATTTTCAATTGGTGGTTTCTTGGCCTTAGTGCTTGTTTCTTACATTGCTGCTTCTGGAACGGATATTGATTTGGCTGCTATGGCAGACAACGGTAACCCAACTACGGAAGGCACAGTTAAAAACATTGGTATGGGATTAAATATGTTTTTCTTATTAACTGTTATAGCAGTCGCTTTAATGGTAGTCCCAGGAATAAAGAGATTTTTCACTAAATAAATAACTGAAGTATGCCAAAAAGAGGAGCACCACCAGAAGTTAATGCCGGGTCTATGGCAGACATCGCTTTCTTGCTGCTTATCTTTTTCTTAGTAACTACTACTATTGAAACAGATGCAGGTTTGGACAGAATGTTGCCACCCATTGAGCCGCCAGAAACGGATGTGGTCATTAAACAGAAAAATATCTTTGAAGTAATTATCAATAAAAACGGACAGTTGTTTGCAGACGAAGAGTTGGTAGAAGTATCTCAGTTGAGAGAAAAAGCCATGTCTTTTCTAGACAACGGAGGTGCTCCTTCGGGCACACCAGACTACTGTAACTACTGCCAGGGAGCAAGAAACACTTCTTCTTCAGACAATCCTTCAAAGGCTATTATATCTTTAAAGAACGACAGAGAAACCCCTTATGGAACTTACATTACCGTTCAAAACGAAATTGTAGGTGCCTATAACGACCTTAGAAACAGGGAAGCACAGCGTTTGTACAAACGTGACTTTACTGCTATGGAAGCGGCTTACTTAAACCCGGAAACGGCAGAGAGTTTAAAGGATGATCTCAAGGAGAAAGTGAAGAATATTCAAGATTTATTTCCTCAGAAGTTCTCTGAAGCGGAAACGTCAAATAATTAATAACAAAGCAAAACACATTAGATATGTCTAAGTTCAGTAAAAAGAAAGACGGTGAGTTACCAGCGGTATCTACAGCTTCCTTACCAGATATTGTATTTATGCTTTTGTTCTTTTTCATGACGGTAACCGTAATGAAAGACAGTTCTTTAAAAGTAGATAATATTCTTCCAAACGCTAACGAGATAAAGAAGTTAGAAAAAAAGGACAGAATTATTTATATCTATGCTGGAGCCCCAACGCAGGAGTACCAGAAAGTTTTTGGAACAGAAACTAAGATTCAATTGAATGATAAGTTTGCCAATGCTACTGATGTAGGAGATTACATTTTATCTGAGCGTGCTAAGAAGCCTCAGGAATTACAAAATGTATTGACTACTGCGCTTAAAGTAGATAAGAATGCCAATATGGGTATTATATCTGACATTAAGTTAGAACTCAGAAAAGTAAATGCACTTAAAGTAAATTACACCACTTACGATGGTGACGCTTTTAGAAACTTACAATAATAGTTAGCTAATTCATAAAAAAAGCCCGCACATTGTGCGGGCTTTTTTTATTAGATTTCTTTTCTCAGCCGAGCCACAGGAAGCTCTAATTGCTCTCGGTATTTTGCGACAGTTCTTCTGGCTATGGGGTAACCCTTTTCTTTGAGTATTAAAGCCAGCTTGTCATCTGTGAGTGGTTTTCTCTTATCTTCTTTTTTGATAAGTTGTTCCACAATTTTTTTAATCTCTCTGGTAGAAACATCTTCTCCCTTTTCATTTTTCATTCCTTCAGAGAAGTAGCTTTTGACTAATTTTGTTCCATAAGGGGTGTCTATGTATTTGCTATTTGCTACCCTAGATACAGTAGATATATCCATGTCTATAAGGTCTGCAATATCCTTTAAAATCATCGGTTTGAGTTTTCGTTCATCGCCACTCAAAAAGTACGCTTCTTGAAAGTCTATTATTGCACCCATGGTGAGATAAAGGGTTTGCTGGCGTTGTTTAATCGCTTCAATAAACCACTTTGCAGCATCTAATTTTTGCTTTATAAAACTGACGGTTTCTTTTTGGGCGCTGGTCTTTTGTTTGGTCTCTTTATATCCTGCCAGCATGTTGTTATAGGACCTAGAAATATGTAGTTCAGGGGCGTTTCTCCCGTTGAGCAAAAGCTCTAATTCCCCATCTACAATTTTTAAACTAAAATCAGGTACAATATGTGAGATGATTTTTGCGCCATCTGAAAAGGCACTTCCGGGTTTTGGATTAAGCTTTTCTATGGCCAGTAAGGCTTCTTTTAAGTCGTTTTCAGAAAGGTTATGCTTTAAAATAAGTTTGTCATAGTGTTTCTTGGAAAAAGCCTCAAAAGAGCGTTTCAATATATCCTGTGCTAGCTGGATCGCTTTGGTGGGTGTTTTTCTTTCTAACTGCAGCAATAAACATTCTTGTAGGCTTGTTGCGCCCACTCCAGCTGGGTCTAATTGTTGGACACTTCTGAGCACTTTTTTGACTTGACTTTCATCTGTATACAAGTTTTCGGTAAAGGCAAGATCGTCTACTAAGTCTGGTATTGGCCTTCTTATATAACCTGTTTCGTCTATGCTTCCTATCAAAAATGCTGCAATGGCCCAATCTTCTTCTGCAATAAATTGTTGCTGTAGTTGGGCCAATAAGTGTTGGTAAAAAGTTGTTGCAGCTGCATAGGGAATGACCTTGTCATCTTGGTCTTCCGAGTAATTATTAGTCTGCGTTCTGTAATCAGGGATCTCGTCGTCACTGAGGTATTCATCTATATTGATGTCTTCTGCATCTATATGTTCATTGTCTTCTTTGAAATCTTCCTCGTAATTGTCTTCATAGATGTCTTCAGTGTCCTCTACAATTTCTTTACCTGGTTCCAAGGCTGGATTGTCTTCTAGTTCTTGTCTTAGGCGTTGCTCAAATGCCTGGGTAGGCAATTGTATGAGCTTCATAAGCTGTATCTGTTGTGGAGACAGCTTTTGTGAAAGTTTATATTGAAGGTATTGTTTAAGCATAAGATACTACAGGATTCAATACCTTAAGTTACAAAAAAGTATTATAGAGACCGTCCTTAAAATTCTGCGTTCTGAGGTGTTCTTGGAAAAGGGATCACATCTCTAATGTTTCCCATACCCGTGGTAAAAAGCACCAAACGTTCAAAGCCTAATCCAAAACCTGAATGTACTGCAGACCCATATTTTCTCAGGTCCTTGTACCACCAGAGCTCTTTGTGGTCTACACCCATGGCAGACATTCTTTCTTCTAGCACCTCTAAACGTTCTTCTCTTTGAGAACCTCCTACAATCTCCCCAATACCAGGAAATAAAATATCCATGGCCCTAACGGTCTTCTTGTCTTCATTTAAGCGCATATAAAAGGCTTTAATGTCTGCTGGGTAATCAAACAAAATCACAGGACATTTAAAGTGCTTTTCTACCAAGTAGCGTTCGTGTTCACTCTGAAGGTCTACGCCCCATCCTGTGATTGGATATTTAAATTTCTTTTTCTTATTGGGAGTGCTATTTTGAAGTATTTCAATGGCTTCAGTATAGCTGAGCCTCACAAAGTTTTGGTCTACCACAAACTTTAACTTTTCCAGTAATGGCATTTCACTGCGTTCATTTTGTGGCTTTTGTTTTTCTTCGTCCAGGAGTCTTTCTTGTAAAAATGCCAAGTCTTCCTGGCAATGTGTTAAAACATATTTAATCACGTTTTGTATAAAGTCCTCTGCTAGGTCCATGTTTGCGTCTAAATCATAAAAAGCCATTTCTGGTTCTATCATCCAAAATTCTGCTAAATGCCTAGAGGTATTTGAGTTTTCTGCTCTAAAGGTAGGACCAAAAGTATATACTTTACCCAGCGCCATGGCGTAGGTTTCCGCCTCTAATTGTCCTGAAACAGTTAGGTTGGTTTCTTTGCCAAAGAAATCCTCACGATAGTCTATTGCACCATTGGAATCCAGCGGTGGGTTTTTGGGATCTAAGGTGCTTACGCGGAACATTTCTCCTGCACCCTCTGCATCTGAACCTGTAACAATAGGCGTATGTACGTAATTAAAATCTTGACTCCTAAAGTATTGGTGCACTGCAAAAGACAGTGTAGAGCGCACCCGCATAATGGCGCTAAAAGTATTTGTTCGAACCCTTAAGTGTGCATTTTGTCTCAGGAATTCCAAAGAGTGTTTTTTGGGTTGTATGGGATAAGTTTCTGGATCTGAAACTCCTAAAATTTCCACCTCTGTTGCTTGTATTTCTACGCGCTGCCCTTTGCCTTCACTTTCTTGAAGTGTTCCAGTAATTTTTAAAGCTGCACCAACCGTAATTTTCTTTAATATTTCTTCTGGTAAAGAGTCAAAATCTATGACACATTGTAGGTTTTCCATGCAAGACCCGTCGTTTAAGGCAATAAAACGGTTGCTTCTAAAACTTCTTACCCATCCTTGAACAGTTAAGGTGGTCAGCGGGGCTACATCTTGTAAAATAGATTTAATTCTCGGTGTAATCATGGTTGTTTGTATTCCTATTCAGTTAAAACGCAAAGATAGTTTAATCACTTAAGTTTCACTTTCTTTTGGTAAAATATCTATTTGAGGTTTTTTAAAGGTCTGCTTGTTGGCAATACTTTTTTCTAAAGACAGTAAAAGAGAAGGCAATAGAATTAGGTTGGACAGCATGGCAAAAAGCAAGGTAGCAGAAACGAGTCCACCCAAAGCTATTGTTCCACCAAAGCTAGAGACTGTAAATACAGAAAATCCAAAAAACAGTACAATGGAGGTGTAAAACATACTCACGCCTGTTTCTTTTAAAGCAGCGTAAACAGAAGGTTTTATGCGCCATTTATTGGCAATGAGTTCTTGTCGGTATTTGGCCAAAAAGTGAATGGTGTCGTCTACAGATATCCCAAAGGCAATACTAAATACCAATATGGTAGAGGGTTTTATAGGTACCCCAATGAATCCCATCATTCCCGCAGTAATCAGTAGGGGAAGTAAGTTTGGAATAAGGGAAATCACAATCATTCTAAAGGACCTAAAAAGGTAAGCCATGAATAGAGCGATGAGAAAAATGGCCAATGCCAATGACATGATTAGGTTTTTAATCAAGTACTTGGTTCCTTTTAAAAACAGCAGTGCTTTTCCTGTCAGCAATACGTTGTAGCGATCTTTTGGGAATAGTTTGTCTATTTCCTCCAATAAATCCAGTTCTACCTGTTCCATTTGATCGGTTTTTACATCTTTAATCGCTGTAGAGATTCTGGCGACTTGCCCCCTGGAATCTGTAAAATTTTTGAGTAAATCCTCGTTGGTATTGGCACCTTGGGCTGCAGACAAGATAAAGCCCCTCTCTTGGGAAGTGGGAAGCTGGTAATATTTAGGTAAATTATTGTAATAGGCTTGTTTGGCGTATTTGGCCAAATTCACTACTGAAATAGGTTTTGAAAGCTCTGGTGTTTCCTCTATAAACTGGCTTAAAGCGTCCATTTGTTCCAGGGTGCTGGGCCTTAATACCCCATTAGGTCTTTTGGTGTCTATGACAATTTCAATGGGCATAATAGCGTTGAACTCTTGTTCGAAAAAGCGAATATCCTTAAAGAAAGCCTTGTCTTTTGGCATGTCTTCTATAGGACTTCCAGAAGTTTTGATCTGATAAATTCCAATGATGCTGGTGATCAGTAAAAGAATAGACACAATATATACTGTAATTCGCTGCTCTCTCACAATCTTTTCCATACTTCCCACAAAACCGTCAATCCATTTTTTATTCAAGTGCCTTAAATGTTTTTCTTTGGGCATAGACATGAATGAATAGACAATAGGGATAATGAGTAAGGAGAGAATGAAAATTCCAATGATATTTATAGAAGCCACTATACCAAACTCTTTCAAAAGGGTACTCTCTGTAATGATAAAAGTAGCAAATCCAGAGGCGGTTGTAACATTGGTCATTAAGGTAGCGTTCCCAATTTTAGCAATGACACGCTGTAAGGAGAGTGCTTTGTTTCCGTGTTTCTGAGCCTCTTGCTGGTATTTATTGATTAGGAAAATACAATTTGGAATTCCTATCACAATAATTAATGGAGGAATTAAGGCGGTGAGTACTGTGATCTCATATTCAAGTAATCCCAATACACCAAAAGACCACATAACCCCAATAATAACTACTGCCATGGAAATAATCGTGGCCCTAACACTTCTAAAAAAAAAGAAAAATATAATAGAAGTAACCGCTAAGGCGCCTAGTATAAAGAGTCCAATTTCATCAATAATACTCTGGGCATTCATGGTCCTGATATAAGGCATGCCTGAAATACGAACATCTAGTCCGGTGTCTTCTCTGAAATTGTCTAGTAATTGTTTCAGATCTTTAAGGACAAAGTCTTTTCTAACAGAAGTATTGAGGATCTCTTTGTCTAAATAAACCAACGTTCTGAGTGTGCCAGTCTCTTTGTTAAAGAGCAGTTGGTCATAAAAAGGCTGGTTTTGATAAAGGTCTTTTAGGTGTTTATTTAGGCTTTGTTGATCCTGTGCCAAGCTTCCTTTGAAGGGAGAAAAAATAAATTTACCTGCCGTTTTCGAACGCTCTAATAATTTTAAGTTGTCTGTGGAAAGTACGGCAATTACCTCGGGGAATGCGGCCAACTGTTTGCTTAATCTATTCCACTTTTTGAAATTATTAAGCTCAAATAAAGCGCTGTCTTTTACTGCAATGGCTATGATATTACCCTCTTCTCCAAAGCGTGAAACAAAGTCTTGATAAGCTAAGTTTACAGGGTGGTTGTCTGGAAGTAGGTTGGCCTCTGTATTGGAAAAACGCATATTTTTCCATTGCATGGCCATAAAAACAGTGAAGAGAAAGACCCCAATAAGGATAGTGATCCTATTTCTAAGAATAATTCTAGCAGTGGTAGCCCAAAAGTTTTGGGTACTAAATCCTATCATGAGGTTTTTTTAATAAAGGCCTTACACCTTCATGATTTCTGCTTCTTTTACAGTGAGCAGTTCTTCAATTTTTTTACTGTACTGATTGGTGAGCTCTTGAATAGATGCTTCAGCATCTTTTGCCGTATCTTCTGGTAAGTCAGTTCCTTTAATGTCTTTGTTGGCCTCTTGCCTTGCGTTTCTAACCCCAATTTTAGCATCCTCCGCTTCTGCTTTGGCTTGTTTGACCAAATCCCTTCTACGTTCTTCCGTTAAAGGAGGCACGTTAATGATAATTAGGTCGCCATTGTTCATAGGGTTAAATCCTAAATTGGCGTTTGTAATGGCTTTTTCAATTTCTTGAAGCATGTTTTTTTCCCAAGGCTGTACCGAGATGGTTCTCGCATCTGTGGTATTTACATTGGCCACTTGTGAGAGTGGCGTTGGAGATCCATAATAATCTACCTTAACGGTAGAGAGCATAATAGGACTCGCTTTTCCAGCCCTGATTTTTGCAAATGATTTTTCTAAATGCGCCATGGCTCTGTCCATGTTTTCTTTAGCGCTGTCTAATATAAAATCTACTTCTTCATTCATCTTTAAAACGATGTTTTTATAAGTTTACAACTGTTCCTATAGCTTCTCCAGAAACAATCTTTAAAAGGTTTCCTTTCTTATTCATGTCAAATACAATGATAGGAAGTTCATTTTCCTGACTTAAAGTAAACGCAGTGGTGTCCATTACTTTCAGCCCTTTTGACAGTACTTCATTAAAAGAAATATTGTCAAATTTAGTGGCATTAGCATCTTTTTCTGGGTCTGCAGTGTAAATGCCATCTACCCGTGTTCCTTTGATAATAACGTCTGCTTCTATCTCTATAGCCCTAAGCACTGCTGCAGAATCTGTGGTGAAATATGGATTTCCAGTACCTCCACCAAAAATAACTACACGACCTTTTTCTAGGTGTCTCATAGCGCGTCTTCTAATAAAAGGCTCCGCTACTTCATTAATCTGAATCGCAGATTGCAGGCGTGTTTGAACGGCTATTTCTTCTAAAGCACTTTGTAAGGCCAGTCCGTTTATGACAGTGGCAAGCATACCCATATGGTCTCCTTGAACCCGATCCATCCCGTTGCTGGCTGCTGCCAAACCTCTAAAAATATTACCTCCGCCAATAACAATGGCCACTTCAATGCCCTTTTCTACAACCGCTTTGATCTCTTGAGCGTAATCTGCAATACGCTTTGGATCTATTCCGTATTGCCTATCTCCCATGAGGGCTTCTCCGCTTAATTTCAGTAAAATTCTTTTGTATGGCATTTTTTAGGGGAATTTCTTTTCACAAAAATAATCAAATTTATTTAGGCATAGCGATTATGTGTGTAATGACATTCAAAAAAAAACCCGCGTTCGAAGAACGCGGGTTTTTTTAATGTTATTTGAGTAGGGATTATCCTAATGCTACACGAGCAAAAGAAACTACTTCAAGAGTTGCGTCTGCAGTTTTTACATACTGCGCTACACTCATTTTAGAATCTTTAATAAATTCTTGATTGACTAAAGTATTGTCTTTCATAAATCTAGTGATTTTTCCTTTGGCAATATTGTCTAACATAGCCTCTGGTTTACCTTCTTGACGCAATTGGTCTTTTGCAATTTCAATTTCTTTGTCAATAATGGATTGGTCTACACCACTTTCATTTAAAGCAACTGGATTCATTGCAGCAGCCTGCATAGCCACATCTCTAGCGATCACATCTGCTCCGGCTGGTGCAGCAGACAAACCTACTAAAGTAGCAATTTTGTTTCCTGCGTGAATGTAGCTTCCTACGAATGCAGCACTTAATTTCTCAAATCCGCCAATTTCTATTTTTTCACCAATAACACCAGTTTGCTCAGTCAATTTTTCTTGAACAGACATTCCTTTGAAATCAGCTCCTAAGAAAGCTTCTTTGGTGTCAAAATTCAGGGCTAAAGAAGCCAATTCTGTAGCCAAGGCTACAAAAGAATCATTTTTAGCAACGAAGTCAGTTTCGCAATTTAAAGAAATGGCAACTCCTTGTGTATTGTCTGAATTTAACACTGCAATTGCAGCACCTTCACTAGAATCTCTGTCTGCTCTATTGGCAGCTACTTTTTGTCCTTTTTTGCGTAATATTTCAATAGCTGTATCAAAGTTACCCTCAGCTTCCACTAAGGCTTTCTTACAGTCCATCATACCGGCACCGGTAGTTTGTCTTAATTTGTTTACTTCTGCAGCAGTAATATTTGCCATGTTATTTTGATTTACTTTATATTAACTTAATGCAGCTACTAAATCTGCTTTCTTCATACTAGAAATACCTTCTACACCTTTTGCAGTAGCCATTTCTTTTAATTCAGCAACAGTCTTGCTGTTTAAGTCATCTGCTGGAGCTGCTTCAGCTTTTGGAGCTGCCTCAGCTTTTGGAGCTGCCTCAGCTTTTGGAGCTGCCTCAGCTTTTGGAGCTGCTTCTTGTGCGTCAGAGGCACCTTCTTTTTCAGCAGTTTTTTCTGATTTTCTTTCTGATAATCCTTCTGCAACAGCACCAGTAACATGGGCTAAAATTGCTTCGATAGATTTAGACGCGTCATCGTTAGATGGGATCACGTAGTCTATTTGTTTTGGATCTGAGTTGGTGTCTACCATGGCAAAGATTGGAATGTTAAGCTTTAAAGCTTCTTTCACAGCAATATGCTCTCTCATGGTGTCTACAACAAATAAAGCGCCAGGCAAACGAGTCATGTCAGATATAGAACCTAAGTTTTTCTCCAATTTTGCTCTTAAACGATCTACCTGTAAACGCTCTTTCTTAGAAAGGGTTAAAAAGGTACCATCTTTTTTCATGCGATCAATTGTAGCCATTTTCTTCACAGCTTTACGGATCGTTATAAAGTTGGTTAACATACCGCCTGGCCATCTTTCTGTGATGTAAGGCATGTTTACATTAGCCGCTTTTTCAGCCACGATGTCTTTTGCTTGTTTTTTAGTCGCTACGAAAAGAATTTTTCTACCAGAGGCAGCAATTTTCTTTAATGCTTCGTTAGCTTCTTCAATTTTTGCAGCAGTTTTGTAAAGGTTAATTACGTGAATACCATTACGCTCCATGTAGATGTAAGGAGCCATGCTTGGATTCCATTTTCTTGTAAGGTGACCGAAATGCACCCCAGCCTCTAATAGGTCTTTAACTTCAATTTTGTTTGCCATTTTTACTTAGTTTACTTTCTGTTGGATTAGCAATGCTACTACGTAACATTTAGATGCTAAACTAGTTTCTGGTGTATCCAGATAACAACTTATTTATAATAAAGACCTCCCAAGATGGGAGGATACTTTTAAGAACATATAAAGGCCCTACGAATAAGGCCTTAATTTTATAGTTTAAACGATTAACGTTTAGAGAATTGGAATTTCTTACGGGCTTTCTTCTGTCCGAATTTCTTACGCTCTACCATTCTTGGATCTCTTGTTAAAAGACCTTCTGGCTTAAGTGTTAACCTGTTTTCTACGTCAATATCACACAACGCTCTAGAAATCCCTAAGCGTACTGCTTCAGCTTGACCAGTGATACCACCGCCATACACATTCACTTTTACGTCATAAGTTCCTTCTGTTCCTGTAAGGGCGAAAGGCTGTTGTACTTTGTACTGTAAGGTAGCAGTTGGAAAGTAGTTCTCTAGATCTCTTTTATTGATCGTAACTTTACCGTTTCCTGGTGTTAGGTATACACGAGCAACCGCTGTTTTTCTTCTTCCTATTTTGTGAATTACTTCCATTGCTAAAATGATTCTAAGTTTATTACTACAGGTTTTTGCGCCTCTTGACCGTGCGCTGTACCTTCGTATACTTTTAAATTTCTGTAAAGATCCGCACCTAGTTTGTTTTTAGGTAACATTCCTTTCACTGCTTTCTCAACAAGACCAATAGGCTTTTTCGCTAGTAATTCACTAGCAGTAAGAGAACGTTGACCTCCTGGATAACCAGTGTGTCTGATGTAAGTTTTAGTCTGCATCTTATTACCAGTCATGGTAACTTTCTCCGCATTTATAACTATAACGTTGTCCCCGCAATCTACGTGAGGGGTGTAGTTAGGTTTGTTTTTACCTCTAAGCATAATAGCTATTTTAGAAGCCAAACGTCCTAAAGTTTGTCCTTCTGCATCTACCAGTACCCACTGTTTGTTAACTGTAGCTTTGTTAGCTGAAACAGTTTTGTAACTTAATGTGTCCACACTAATATTTTTATTGATTAAACACTATAATCCCGATAATCGGGCTGCAAATGTACAACTAATTAGTTGAATTCCAAATGCTGTTTTTTGATTATTTTCGTATAAAGTTCATTTTTTTTGTTTTTTGAACTCATAAGGAAATGTTAAAACTCCTGTGAGTGGCTCATGTTACAATTGAGCAAGGTATTTTTGCCACTTATTCCACCCTATATTTATGCGCTTTAAATACCTTACTGTTCTTTTTTTTGTAACTAATTTCTTTGTCTATTCTCAGGAAGATACTGCAGTTTCTGACACGCTAAGGCCGTCTAAATATGATCAGAAGACCTATACAACTCAGCGCCTACCAAAAAATGAAGCGCCTAGTATTGATGGTATTATTAAAGAATCTATTTGGGATATTGTTCCATGGACAGGAG
>Ga0208897_1000166_pt1 | contig 32695 bp, 60 predicted proteins | sample ColrivemetaGS697_FD_187594 | JGI IMG/M metagenome (GOLD analysis project Ga0208897, IMG submission 187594) | Estuarine microbial communities from the Columbia River estuary, USA - metaG S.697 (SPAdes) (version 2) | ecosystem: Environmental > Aquatic > Marine > Intertidal zone > Estuary | place...
AATAAATGTCTGACCCTACCACTATAATGGGAGCTATGATGAAAGAATGTCCTAACCATGTTGGTAACTTTGACTGTAATCCCTTTTGCCGTATCTGTGAGGGTAACCAAGAGTATGAACCTAATGGTTACTTACCCTGTAATAGATTTGGTCACTGTGGCAACAATGTTGAAGAAGACATTTGGCACGAAGAATCTGGCTGGTGCCTTGATTGCTCTCATCTTTACTTTGACCACAAGATTGACCCATACACATTAGAGGAGATAACTAATGATTCTAAGTGACTATCAGACTTATCGTGACGGAACCATCTACCTCCAAAAAATAAAGGGTGACCCAGAAGATTTCTACAGGTGTGTTGGCTGTTGGAAAACATGGCCAAGCATGTCAAAGAAAATGGGACACAAAGAAGAAAGTTGCAGGAAATACAGATGAAAGAATGGACAGACGGAAGCCTAATCAACAACGAGGCTATTGCTAAACTTAGCACAGAAGAACTACAGACATTGGCACAGCTGCTTGAGAAAGTATAAAGAAAGGCTAATCAAATCCATGACCAGACCATTTCCAGGGGACTCAGAACTAATCAGGTTCATAACTATTCATCTAAACGAACTCTATGATGTCTACACACAGGCAACTGAAGACGGAGACGAAAGCCTATCGGACTATGTGCAGGGTAGCATTGATACCACTCATGTATACCTCCACAAGTCTGGGGTAACACCAGTGGAATACGAAGAATACCTAGAGATAGCAACAGCGGAATGGAAGAGAGTATAATGGCACACGCATACGTAACAGAAGACGGTAACTACGGTGGAGACAAAGTGCTCACCTTTGACTCTGACAACTTGACTGACGCACAATGGGAAAGGGTGGCTGACATGAACGATAATGATAGGCTACCATACATACAATCAATTCTTGAGAATGATGAAGCCACAATCTCACAATATGAAATGGAAGACTAATGACAGACATTGAATGGAAAGATGGAGATAACCAGCAACTGATTGATGATAGCTATACAGATGGTTGGGAAGAGCACAAGCGTCACGTTCTTTCTATAATGCAAACAATGCTTGATGAGGGCGTGGAGTATAAGGGAGCATTGGAAGACTTCCACTTTAGATTGCTAGGTATCTAGCAGTCCCCCTCGGGGGTGCGCAATTTGCCTACATAGATCATTTAACATAAAAAAGTAATTAAGAGGGCCTTGACATTTTCCCATAATTCTGTCATAATAGAGATATCAAGAAAGTAGGATTTCATGGCACAAATACACGTAAGTAAGAAACCATCCGTTGGATCCACAACCTGGACCAGGATCTTCCACAATGGAGGTGTCCACGTATACGAAGCAGATAAGTATTATGACTTCTATAAGGTAGAGCCAGCAGGTGAACGAGCTAAGTATTTCTTTGGTGAGACTGCCTGGATGGATACCCAGCGTTTTGCTGTAGACAAATCAGACTTTTCAGCCTATAACATTTTCAACTAGGAGGATCATGAACTGCCACGAGTGTAATAAAGCTATCATTGATAATAAGTTTTACTATTCATTTGAAGATACAAACGAGATATGTCCAAAATGTTATGGAATAGAGCTTGACAAACACCTAATTGTTTGAGATAATAGACATACGCAAAAGAAAGTAGGATTTCATGCATACAATACAATACATCGCTACACAAGCTGACGACACTGACCACGCTTTCCGTAGTGTCAAACATTATCTTGAGACACAGCTAGGCAATGACTTTGAATCACCAACGAATACTTGGTTTGACTGGTTTGTTTGTGGTGGTGGTCGTTGGTCTAGTGCTACAGACCCTTATGATGATGAATTTCAGGGAGATGTTGTTTCTCAGGATTCCCCCAAGTTTCAGGAGTATCTAGACAAAGCTAAAGAGTTTAGACAGACATCTCTTGATGAGTATGTCGAGCAAGCCAATAAGGTTGAGCTTGATAAGCTAATCAATAATGTTCAGCTATCTAGCGGCGATGATTTCAAGTCAGGGATACAACTTTATCCTATCAAGAAAATCTATGACATGGCTATGGGTGAGTGGGATTACAACTCATACTACTATGACATTGTCAATGATAGTGCTAACATGATTCACCTAAAGAATTCACTTGACAGCGGAGCAGATAACTGGTATGCTGTTCCTGTAGACTTCCATTTCTAAGGAGAACCCCCATGACTACTAAACCAATTACATTTGTTGAACTCACTTGGGACGAGTGGGAAGATAAGTTCAAGCCAGTTTATAACCACCTATCTAAATACCCTGAGCAAGATAAAACCTATTCATCCTTTGAAACTTATGGGGCTGAGGTAGAGTATGTTCAGACCAAGATAGATGACAGACTAGTCTGGACATTTGGTGACGGAGACATGTGTACTTACCTTAGCAATGGGTATCACTACATAAATAGGATTAGTTACTATGTATGTACCGTGCCCTATGAGGAAGATACAGAGTACCAAATCATTGTTAGTACTGAAGAGGAATGCAAGTGCTACAAGGAAGAAGGCTATGGGCCAGATAATTTTGGCTACATGAATGACGGTGACCCTGACTGCAAGCTATGCGAGGGTTACGGATTGGTAACGGTATACAATGACTGAGACACTACTACGTAACAAGAATGCTAATAAGACAAAGATTGACTATGACGTCAACGTGTATGTTCTGGAGGACTTTAACAGTGAGACTCACGAGAGCACATGGAACACTGAGCAATGGTACCTACACGTATATGACTACAACAACGGCAACCCTGAAGAGGTATCGCAGTCTTATCTCCTAACCAAGGAAGAGTCATTCTGCATGAACTTCGAGCACACTGGAGACATTGATGCAGGCCTAGATGGTTGGATGTCAATGGACCATTTGATGGCCAACTACTGGGACCAGATGTCAGACAGAGTCAAGTACTACCTGGAGCAGTTCCCTAGGTACAAGGAAGACATTCGATCTTCCATAACACCAAACTATATTTAAATAAAGATTCTACGTCGAGCCTAGCTCCGTAGATATGTGGATAGCCTAGTTAGGGGTAGCTGGGTCCACAACGGGGGTGTCGAGAGTTCCTACTTATCTCTTGACACCCCCAACCATTTTTGATACAATAGGACAACAGGAGAATAATGAAATCAAACGAGGAAAAGGTTGCTGGCAAGATTGCCGATAGCTTGGATAGCGTATCGCTAGACCTAGACGAAGTTGGCAGGAACATAGCCAGAATGAACAACCTACCATACAACAGACTACTAATCGTTGTTGAATCAGCCGAGGAAGAAAAGGAAAAGCTAAATGCCAGAGAATCTAACTCCCTTTACTAATAGGACGATGATGCTTGCAGACCTATGGATGAACTATAGGGGAGATGAGGAGTTTAATGATTTTATTGAGTATAACGACTTGGGTATGCCCCTGGCTTATGCTATAGCAAATAACATTGTAGAAAAGACGGCTATGGCAGAGACACTAATCAATGAGACCTTTGAGCTACTATTGGCTGCTCTGGAGATACCAGAGGACGAGGGCTTTGATAGCCTAGATGATTTGCTAGGGATTTAATAAAATGTCGGAGGGTAGTGGTATAGTTATGTCTATGGAAGAAATCAACTTTGGTAAGCTAAGCAGACAAGAGATACAAGAATACACTGGCAAGGTGCTAACAGACGAGCAGTGGAGGGTATTCACACTTGAGCTAAATAGTCTTGTTAGTGAGTTCATAGATGATGAGCTACAGCCACTATCAGATGACATTGAGCGTTTGGTTGAAGAAAACAATTGGTGGGAAGACTTGCAAGCGTAGGGGGCAAGAAAATTGCGCACACATTTACCCATTTGTCAAGTGTTTTCTATTTAAGAAAAGACATTAAGAAGCTCCAAAATCTTTCTCGTATTGTAGGACATTAAGAACAATAGGATTATTTCTCATATAATTAAGGGCATCCTAACCTATTAAGATCATATGATGCTATACTATATATATGACTAGATATCACTTCTTTAACTTTATGTATCCTACTGAGGCTAATAAGATACATCAGGGATATGCTGATATAGCTACCGCTTTTACTAAGGTTACTGGTATTAATAAGCTTATGGTATTCTTTAAATTTACCCCCAGGAACTGGGATCGCCCAGAGGGCGAGGGTATAGATAACAACCCTGATACCAATTCTCTATAGTACAAAATACATTAAGAAAAGCATATAGTTTTCCCCAAAAGTCAGCAATTTCATATATGTTTATATAAATAAGTAATGATATATTGATATTTATTTAGGCTGTTATTGGGGCTAGCGCAGGTATTAAGATAGCGTATTATACACCTATATGCCCTATATGTCAATAGATGGCTGTAACAATTTGGCAAATATTTGATTACGATTGTATAACAATGTGGTCCATTACCTATATAACATTCTCATATCTCATTCTGCGTCAAGTAGGAATACAGTCAGTAAGATGTATTAACTACATTAAGACATATAAGCATAGCTCTCAGAAGCCATAGAATGGATTCTGAGGGGGTAACGCATATCTCTTTGTGTGATATGGGGTGATATCCTTATATCGTCATATACGGCTTATCAGCATATTATTTCTTGAGGGCTATGATCCATAACACCAAAGCACCTACTATCCAATATACAATAGGATTAATTGTTATATCTTCTATAGGGGATGTTTGTACTATTAAGATTGTTCTCACCTTATACCCTCAGACTTTTCACAGTTGGGACAAAAGGATACGAAGCCTTTAGTGTTGTATCCTATTACGAGAGTGCTAAAGCACTTATTACAAAATGGTCTAGTCATCGCTATCCAGGTCTACATCTTCCAGATACTTTATATCAAAGTAAAAGGCTACTGTGCTTATGCTAATAATGATTACGAGGGCTACAATACCCATCAATAGTAGTTCTGTCATTCTCCATTTGCCTTATCTCTAAATACCTCTGGAGGATGCTTCTTATCTTCTGGCCATCCATCCAGGTCTGCTTGTTCCCATTCATCCTCTTCAATGTATTTAATGGGAATCTCATATGGTTCGTTCAGTTCTTTATCTGTCATGCCCTCAGCATGTAGTCCTGCCATCTTAGCCATCACTTACTGTCCTTTCAGATACCCAGTCTGGTCTGTAGCCAAAAGCCATATACTTATATTCAGGTAGGTATAGACCTATCTCATCAGGCTCTAGGTATTTAGTTTGGTTAGGGCTTGTCTCATGGAACATTAGGGTGCCCTCGGTTATTTCAAATTCCGTGTCCAAATCTTTCATAAGAGTAATGTGCGTATCACGGATAGCCTTTACGAATACCGTCTTGCGGATTTCAGGCTTAATCTTAGTGTCTCTCATATACCTATTGTACCCGTTCTACTAGAGAATGTCAAGTGCTTTGCACTTGGATGTATCTCACCGCCGAACTTTAGATCTCATTTTTCGCGGAACTCTAAGCAGCCTTAGATCTCTCCAATATCTAAGTAACCATCAGCAATTAGGTCCTCAAGATTGCTCTGACCATTTCTTTCTCCTGCGGCAATCATTGACTGAAGTAAGCTCATAATTCTCTCACGCTCTGCCTTCACTCCGTCGTCAAATGCTACCTTTAAATCGTGTGCTTCAAAGCTCATGCTTTCTCCTTTTCATTAGATTAATTTTATCAAAATTACCACAATTCGTCAAGTCATTATTTTTTTCTATGTTATAATAAAAAACATGCAAAAAGAATTAATACACTTTACACAACCAAACTCAGAGGTTTGTGCTGCAATGGAACCCGTCATTAAGAAGCTTGTTAAGGATAATCCAGACATTATCTATGTGAAGATCGATGTTAGCCAGGACAAGGAGCTGTATGAGTACTATTACAAAAAGTACCCAATTAACTACTGCCCAGCCTTTCTAGGAATTGTTGACGGCAAGGTTCAAGATGGCCATGTGGGAGAAGCAACACAACTCATTCTAGAGTCATTGGTTGGTTAATGGATTCCAAGTTTAGATACATCATATTCCCAGACAATATCTATAAGATTGATTTGGAAGAAGGCAGTAATCCTGTTACAATTGAGATTTCTGGAAAAGAACTAATCAATAAGCTAAGGAAGCAGATGATGCTTGACATACCTAGTGAGTATGAGCTATAATTAGTCTATGACTGAAGAAAATAAATTAGAGAACGAAACTCAGAAGATTGCTGGCTATGCCGTAGAAGATCTTCAGACCTACCTGGCCACTGCTGGTTCGAGTACAACTGAGCAAGAACTATTGTCTTGGCAAAAGGGTTATATTGCTGGTGTGAATAGAGCTATGGGAATTAATTTATAATAGCTGTTTCATGACAGACATAGCAGTAATGCGTTGGATTATCTGGATGTACGTTAGTGCCACCTAATGCAATGATGTCTTTTCTTGCAAGGTCAACTAACTCGGGTGTTGGGAATGCATAAATTATAGGTGCCATGTCATTTGCATTACAATGAGGGCAAGGTGCTCCAGTATAGTCCATGTATATTATTATATCATGAGTATAATTGAACATGATCCCAATTCACTATATTTGTCCATGTTGTGGGAAAAAAATTCCTGCAAGAGAAATTCGTGAGATCATCGTCCTAGCCAGCACACATAGTTGTAAAAAGTAGTCACATCCTTTTATGATACAATTAGATTACCATGAAAGAAATTGTTAAAATCTACGAAGACGATATGTTACGCCTTAGCATGATTGATGGCGACACCGATATCGTTACACTATCAATCTCAAGCAGTCCTAGAATAGGCGAGGATTTTGCTACTGAAGAGTTTATAGGCACTGCTAGTCATTACGGCAAAGCAATCTTTATAATTGATAAGACTAGTTCTTTTGGTAATAGACTGGACTGGGATTTAATGCAGACAATCATTGCACCACATCTTGAGGGCAAGACTGTAAGAGCTATAGGATTTTGCCTTGGAGGCTTCTTGGGTGTTGTTTTGTCTAAGTACTTTGAGATTGATGCTGTTATTGCCATTACCCCACAATATGGAATTTCCCCAGACTACTTCATTAGAGACGAAAGCCATCCTAACCCAGATAGGTTTAACTGGTTTACAGAGCTATATACAGATAAGATAGATGTCTTTCACATACCAGACCTTAATGGATACTTCCAGGACAGAACAAAATACTACATCTTTCACGGGTGTTTTGACCTAGACCTTATGCAGATAAAGTACTTCCCTGCCCAAGATAACATTATTATTATTGACTTTGGTGAGGATTATAGCCATGGACTGCCTGGAGATTTAGGCAATGACCTGCCGACACTTGTTGATGCCTGCGTTAATCACAAGCCAGAGGTAGTCTTTGACTATATTAAAAAGCATTACGAAGACCAGTGGTAGTCATTATAAATTAAACTTTCATAGATTTCTTTGATCTCCAAGAACTCCTCTAACTGACCTTGCAGGCTCCAATAGTCTTCGGGCCTCATGACTGCGTCTTTAATTGCATACTTAGAGTAATCATTATACACATATGCCATTGACATCTCATACCATGTTGCAGGATGCTCTGAGACTGCTGCTGAGCTGAACCTGTTATCAACAGCATAGGTTTCTTCTGGTGTCATGCCTCCCCAGGTCTTGTCGTAGTAATCCTTGTCATCCTGCCACAGCAGCTTCTTGTTGAGCTGAAAGAACCTATACCCCGACATGATGGCCCTGTAAGAAAAATAAGTAATCTCCATAGTAGTATGTGAGTACTGATCTAGCCCAACATCTTTTATGTAGCTGCCTGGTAAAAATATCTGCCCCACTCTGCCAAAGAATATTTCATGGTACTCTCCATATGACTCAGACTTGCCGTTAATCGGAAGGGGGTGAAGGATAGGCCCTATGTCACGGTGCTCTAGTGTGGGTGTAAAGTATGATGTCATTATGCCATCGGGGTATGTTTCTAGCGGCAAAAGGATTAGCTTGGATACATCAGCTTCCCTGGATATCTTCTCGTATGAATCAAGAATTTGGGTGTCCCAACCTGGAACAAAATTGTAATGGGAATCTATTTGTAAGTAATAGTCCTGGTTGTCATAAAGCTTAGATATGTTATATCTTATTTTTACGATGCCTGGCCTGGTCTCTGGATGATAGCTGAGAGTCTTTATATTATTAAACTCAGACAGGTCTGGCTCTTCATAATATTGAAGACCCAAGCCAAAGCTAAGACTACCAGGGTTATCTGCATTATTAAGTGCACTCCTGATAGTCTTAACTAGACTTGGATCGTTGTATGAAGCTATTGAGATGAATATTGTAGCCATGAAGCTATTATATCATTCTTCGTATAGAAGCTTAATCGTTTCTGGGAATGCTTCTTTAGTTAGTTTAAGAACTGCTTCTGCATACTTTTGGATCTCCCATTGTGCATCGTGTTCTAGCCTCTGATCTAGGAATGTTAGGATACCCTGCAATGAAACAGTCCAACGCCAGCGTACGTACATGCCATATGCAGGAAGGAATAGCCTAGCAATCTCTGGTGCAACACCATCATTCATTGCATCATGGTATGCCTCTGTACCTTGTACAACTGCCTCACAGAGCCTGTCAAAGTGCTTTTGACCCAACTCAATATCCAGCGGCTCCCCTGAGCCCTGCTTGCTATTCTCTGGCTTGCTACGCCATTCTTCTGGTAATGGGATGTAGAACTTCTCATCTTCTGTGATGTAGCGTCTAGAGGATTCGTTCCAGCCATTCTGGTCATCCACATGCGTAGAGGATACAGCATACTTCCACCACTGCCTTGCAACAAATAGTGGGGCATACACCTCAAAGGTTGCAGCTGCGTGCCTGAATGGACTAGTATGCTGCTCCCTTAGCAAGAACTTTAGTAGCTTTGCATCTCGCTCTTCAAAGGTAGTAGTTTCTTTGTCATACGACACTCTAGCAGCATTAACTACTGATACATCATCTCCAAGTACGTCTACCAGCCTTACGTACCCCTCATCAAGCACGCTTACTGGATCTGGTGTAGTTCTAATATAAGTTGTCATTCGTTTGGCCAATCTCCATCTAATACCATCAATCCGATGGCACTGTAGTTCATCATATCCAGAAAGCTGTCCCTCAGGCTCTCGTTTTCTGGAGTAGCACCAGAGTCGACTAGGTTGTTGATTCTGGAAAGCTTATCATGCATTCGGACACGTAGACCATTGACTGGACCTCCTGGACTAAATGCAATATTCTTAGGGCCATAGTCCATCTGCTTTTTAACTAGTACGTCTTTTGCTTCACCATAGTATTTTTGTGCCATGGCTTCGAAGTCTTTAATCTCCATTGTATTCCTTAGCTATATCATTTATTATTTGTTCTAGTGAGTACTCTGGCTCCCAGCCAGTGTGCTCTCTTATCTTTGTTGTATCTGCAATTCTTCGGCTTATGTCTTCATACCCAGGACCATACGCAATGTCATAGTCTATAAAAGATACTGTTGACATAGATTGAAGCTGCCTGATTACCGTGTCAGCAAGTGACAAAATTGATACCTCCTGGCCACCGCCAATGTTGTAGGCCTCCCCAAACCTTCCGCTCTGGGTCAGCATATAAATTGCTCGTGCTGTGTCAGATACGTGGCAGAATGATCTAGTTTGAAGTCCAGAGCCGTAAATCGATAGGCTCTTGCTCTCTACTGCGGAGTTGATAAACCTAGGCAGCACACTGCCATACTCTCCAGATTGACGAGGACCTACAGAGTTAAATATTCTTCCAGTTATAAACTTTAAGCCTCTATCTTTTTGATAGAAGTTTGCTAAAGCCTCCCCCATGGCCTTAGACTGGCCATAAGACCACCTAATAACATCTGGCGATCCAAACACGCTCTTTGTAGTCTCCTTAAATGGAACATCTGGGCTATTGCCATATGCCTCAGAAGTGGATGCAAAGAAGACAGGTTTATCAAACATAGCAGCAATACGGAAAATCATATCTGTATTGTCTACGTTATTTCTAATAAGCTTAGGAGTTTTATCCATGGTGTTCTTTACACCAACAGTTGCAGCAAGATGGATTATCCAGTCAACCTCTCTGCATTCAGCAACTGTCATCTCATAGTCTGACATGCTTGCAGGCACAACCCTAACCCCAGCATTTAGAAGGTTTTCTACCTTGCCAGTAGACATGTCATCAATTACAGTTACATCATGCCCCTCGCTAACAAGAAGGTTGGCCAGGTGCGACCCAATAAATCCTGCACCGCCAGTAATTAAGTATTTCAAGAAAGCCTCTCGCAATCAAGTATGACTTTGCCCTCGAGCAAGCCTTGGTCTAAAGTTTTATGTCTATTAGCAATTATAACAAGGTCGTATTCATTTGTCAATGGTTGTGACTTTTCTCCATTATACTCTTTTACAACATCGTCATGCCAAACAACATCTGCACCAGAAGACCTCAATGATTCTAGCAGCATGACCGCCCTAGACTCTCTAACATCGGCAACGTCAGGCTTGTAGGAAATGCCAACAATGCAGATACGTTTACAACAAATGTCTCCAAGCTTATCCTGTACAACACCGTTAAAAAACTCAACCATTTGGTTGTTGACCTCATTTGCTACGTCTAAAGACTTTATAGGATATCCTGCAATAGCAGCTGAACCAGAAAGAAATACTGGGTCAATAGGTATGCAGTGACCTCCTGCTCCAATTCCTGGATTAAAACGCATAAATCCGTATGGCTTTGTTGCAGCAAGGTCTATTACGGCAGGAGTAGATATTCCCTCTTTGTAAAGATATTTAGACATCTCATTAATAAATGATATGTTTAATAGTCTAAATGAGTTTTCTAACAGCTTGGCTGCTTCTGCTTCTTCCACCTTGTTTGCAGGCACAACTTCGCTACAGAACGATGAGTAGAAGCTTATCGCATCTTCCTTAGCCCTTATAGTAACACCTGCAACAATTTTTGGTGTATTTTTGATTGTATACTTGGTGTTGCCAGGATCAATTCTCTCGGGTGAGTAGGCCACCTGTACGCCACTGTGCTCATATTTTGATGCAATCCAAGACGTGAATCCAATAGATACAGTAGACTCTATTATGAGAAGACTTCCTGGTGAGATATAATTGAAGACTCTATCTATCGTATCAGTGATTCCTTGATGACTATCTGCTGGTGTCGGAACGCAGATGATTACGATATTAGCTTTTGTAATGCTATCGTAACTACTACTAGTTTCATACTCTGAGATGCCCTGCAGAATTTTATCGTTAGTGTCTATCCCAAAAACAGTATAGCCAGAGCTATGTGCAGCAAGAGATACTTCTCTGCCCACATAACCCTGACCGATAACTGCTATTGAGTCTATGCTAGTACCCCTCGTCGTGTTCTACACCATGTCTCTCATCGATGTACTTGTGGGCTTTGCGTAGTGCTAATCCACGTGTGAACATAAATGTTGCCAAAACAAAAACTGCATTCCAAAAGAATTCTGCAACAACATGCTCTAGCCCAAAGGTAATTTCAATTAGTCCATCTACAAAGCTTTCGCCTTCGTGTCCGTGATCGTCCATCTTATCTCTCTCTTTTGTGTTACCACAATTATACCCTTATTGAAAACGATTGTCAAGAAGAAAGAAGATTTAGCTTGTCTGGCTGAAAGCCTGCCCAGTTACCTGCATCGGAGATGACGACTGGTGCGGCCTGAAACCCCATTCCAAGGATCATGTCAAGCGCTGATGGGTCTTCTGTAATATCAACAGTCTCATATTCTACCCCTGCCTTATCTAGGTATCTCTTTGTCATATCGCACTGCACGCAGGCTGGCTTTGTATAAACCGTTGTCATTAAATCTCCTTAAGTTGAATACATCTATTATACCGCTTGATCATACGCTAAGTCAATATAAACATTACATTCTGGTAACAAATGTATCTGCTATAATATAACCATGAAAAGTTTATCAGAAGCAGTCATTAAATCAAAAGAAGAGAACCGTTTAGTCAGCATTGATGATGCGGTAGTTGACCTACCAGGATGGGAGTCTTTTCATAAAGTATTCAAGAAGGCTATGAATAGTGAAAGCCTGCAGTCATATACTTTCGGAACACTCGGCATTGATAAGCCACATCTAATACTAAACGATTTTGATAGCCTATGCGACATTGCGGTCGGCATGCATGAGGGATTGTTTGCTTCAAGCCTAGCCATAATTCATTTTTTAAATGCAACAGACAATGAGATACCTCAGGAGGCCAGTGAGTTCTATCAAGAATTTAGAGATAATTGCCCTGAGCATGTACCAGAAAACTTTGAGTCATTAATGATTCCTACAAGACATGCCGATCCAATTGATGGTATTTACATCCAGTGCCTGGGAAATACGTTTTGGACTGCATATTATGATGACCATGTGGAAAAGTTTGCCCTTAAGCCAGGAGATATAATGGTTATCCCTAAGGGTGTAGAACACAGTGTAGAGAGCCTAACCCCTAGGGCTGGACTTTCTGTTGCAATGGCTGATGACTAGAAGAGGTCTCTTAAGCTAACGGACTTTGTATGATCTTTACCAAAGTCAGCAAACAATGTCTTGTCGCTCTCTCGCTCTACAATCTTACGTGACCAGCTAAAGCCAGCGTCTCCGCCCCAAGCGTCCCACATAACACGACCCTTAGAAGGGAAATCTGGGCCATCGTAAAAGCCCTTACCCTTCTTATCTACCTCATGACGAGAAAAGAATGAGTACATACGCTTAACTACACTAAGAGACATGGATCTGCCAGCTACGATATCTCTTGCTCTACCCCAACCAACTGGGGTTCCAGCACCTTTAGCTTCACCATTTTCTTTCCATTTAATTGCTCGTCTTGCAGCAGATTTCATTCCACCTGTAGGTGCGTAACCATCTGCCTTCAAAAACTTTTCATCTTCTTCATCATCCATGCCGATGTTTAAGTCATCGACAATAGTGGCATCGCTAGCCAGCATGCCAATAGAGTAGGCTGTTGGATAGTACATATCATCATCTTTTTCATAGACTCTAACAGCCATAGCTGGGTTTGCTGGATCGGACTCGATTGCATACTCTGTTCCTGGTACACCATACACGCCGCCTTCAAGCATAACATGCTCTACAAGACCAACAACTGGGCCTTCACTAGTCATACCAATAACCATGTCTCCCTCGTGTGGAATCCAGTCTGCCATTAGTGTGCCGTCTGGCATTCTGTGGTATCCCTCTGGAGTATCCGCCTTATCCATTGAGTCCGCCTTCTTTGCTGGAACACAATTGGGAACTGGCTTACCACCCTTTCCAGGCTTCATGCCACGCTGAACATACCCATCCCAACAGGGAGACTGCTTGTCTAATTCTTTATCATCACTCATACATTAATTATATCACAACAATATTAGCTTTGCGATCTCTGGGCAATATAAATATTTTATTCCAGATTCTTTACAAGTGTATAGTGCGTCATCAATGTTGTCTACCAGGGTATCCCCAGCAAGATTGAAAGAAGTATTAAGAAGCATTGGGACACCAGTAATACTAGCAAACGACTGTATTAGCTTATAGTAATGATAGTTCTGCTTCTCTGATACCGTCTGAATTCTAGATGTGCCATCATTATGCTGAAGTGCTGGTACAACGTTTTTTGTTTTTGGAAGTGACTCTACAGCATACATCATCTCAGAGCTAGCATCCAACGTCTGCATATCAAACCAGTCAGAGGCAAACTCCTCAAGAATAGTGCCAGCAAATGGCCTAAAGAACTCTCTTTTCTTAATAGCATTAACAACGTCTCTTCCGTTTGGATCTCTGGGATCATAGAGGATAGATCTGTTTCCTAAGGCCCTGGGGCCAGACTCGGCTTGTCCCTGGTAGATTGCAACAATGTTTTTCTGCTCAATTAATCTGGCAACCTCATCTGGTGTGGTATCCTGCACAACAATGTCGCTTGCCACAGAGTAGTTAGCATCATTACCAAGATACATTAGATTGATGGGGTCAGGATTTTTATTTGTTAGTTTTTTATAAAGCCATTGTGCAGCCCCGATGGCAGTACCTGAATCACTAGAGTTTGGTTCTACATAGAAGTTGACATCTGGAAACTCTTTTAAATACTTATAGTTGTTAACACAATTAAGGAAGTAGCCTCCACTAAGACATATATTCTTGCTTCCAGACATATCAATAGTTTTTCTAATTAGCTCAATTGATACTGGCAATGAGTCATGCTGTACTCGATATGCTAAATTCTCATCCGAGATATCGCTATTCAAAATTTCTGGGTTGGCAACTCCATCAATAAATGCTCTGGGATCCGATGGACTATCAACGCCATAGGCAGATAGCCCCATAACTTTCCCTGCATTATGGTAGGAATTAAAGATCTTAATACCTGCTGCACTGAACATTTTCCCTAAACTCAAGTTCGAGGGGTATATTGTATAGGGGTGATTAGTTGGTAGCGTTACAGAGCATTTACTGAAGTATGGCATAGCACTCAGCTCTATAGCCAGCTCTCCATAATCCCAAGAAGAATGCTGCGTAATTAGATTTTTATGCAGGGTTTTTATCTCGTCAGGGCTTGCTGAGTAGAGTGACTCAGACTCTCTGTATAAATTCTTGTTATCAGTAAAGGCTTGTCCAGCACCATCTACAACTAATACCCCCGCATCGTCAAATCCAGAATTATTGTAGGCCACCGTGGCATGTGCAAGATGATGATCTCTTAGCCAATAGGCCTTATATTTTTTGTTATCGCTAAAATGTTTTAGTCTACCCATTGATGCTAGTAGGTTAGACAAAAAATCTCTAGACTTTAGCTCGTATGGAAATGCTCCTACAAATACAATATGTTCTGGGTCATAAAGCCTCATGGCTTTGGCAAAGCTATTTATAAATCCAGTGGTGTGCTTTTCATGGGTTACGCGCTCTTCTTCCTGGTAGAAGATTACAGACCCATCTTCAATTACACAGACGCTACCGTCATGCGACATATTTACTCCAAGTATTTTCAAGCTACTACGTGTCCTGCCTGAAAGACCTCGGCCTTTTTTACGTTAATGAAGGATCCTCTCCAAGAGTCATGAGACTTAACACCAATCTCCCATTGGGAGGTAATGTTTTTGTATTCAGACATTGCTCTATACTTAAGATGTACATGACTAGTTATATCAACATATATGTCGGGGCTAAACTCCCGATACTTAAGGTGATATGGGTGAGACGACATATACCATAGCTGACAGGGTTGTTTTCTTGCTAGGATCCTGCCTAGGGAATAGCACGCCTGATGCTCCTGGTGCCAATCCTCTTTCCAATGAGTAACAATTGTTTCAAATTCAGTATCTAAAAAATGATGCTCGACATCGGCCACTAGCTCTGGAGTGATAGACAGCCTTTCCCTATTTACTGGAAGAGCTACCACCTCGTAACCCAAATGCTTCTGTGCATCGGGAAGATAATCTCCGTGGCTAACATTGGGCACAAGGAGTAGATTTATTACGTTATAACCTTCTGACACCCATTTCGCTACTGATCCCCCGCAAGACATCTCTAGGTCATCTGGGTGTGCTGTGATTACTAGTATGTTTTTCATTATTTAATTATATCTGATTAGCCAGGTATTCGTCAAGAGAATCGGGAGTTCCCAGGTCATTCATAGTGTGGACATATATGGGGACAATCTCCATACCATCCTTAATGGCATAGTTGTATACTGGTGCAATGTAAAACTCTCCATTTACTCTATCATTTCTAGATATCATTTCTTCAGCATAACGAACGAAGTCTCTACCCCTCTTCCAGTAGTGGACTCCTACAAGGGCATCGTCACTTATTTGTCTCTTTTCTGCAACTTCTGTTACTTTTCCCTGTATTACTTTAGCAAATGACCATCGACTGCCTTGAGCTTTGAATAGCAACAGTGCTCCATCATACCGATATGCCAAAGAGATCTCAAGCGGATTCCATTTTATAATCTGATCTGAATTCATTATGATTAGCTCTTCATTATTATTTATATATTCCTTAGCCAGAAGGGCACTCACGGCTGGACCATCTAACACCTTGTCTGTTTTGACTACAAAGTAGTTGTCGTATTCATGGTTAAATCTAGTTATTGCTATTACATTACCAGGTAATCCCAAAGACTCTATCGCATGCTTATACATTGGCTTACCGTTAATTTCAATTAGCGGCTTGGGCTTTTGATATTTACTACCCGAAAATCTACTTCCTGCACCAGCCATTAGCAATACTATATTCATCAGTAGCCAAGCTCCTTGAGAATTTTGTCTGCCATTGACAAAAAGGCATCTATGTGGTCATACCTATTTATATGTAAAGGACACATGGATATAAATAGAGATGCCTCATAGGCTCTCATCAGCTTATAAGACAATCCCCTTTGTTTGACGTATGCCAAGAATAGCTCTTGAATGTATTCGTTAGGATGCTCATTGGAGTCATTTATGATGAAGTCGTAACCTCCCAGTATACTCTGACTTAGCTTAGCAATATCGTAGTATTCATCTAGCCATATGCTGTCTGATCCCCTGGGGTCAATGAACCTAACAGCCTCGTCATAGCAAACAAGAATGTTTGACATACATAGATCTCCATGAGACTCTACCAGTGTCATCTCGTGGGACTCTCCAAGCTCTTTAACAGCCTTCTCTAGCCTACTCAGCAATGATGAACGGATGATATGGTCAAAATTTTTATTAGATTGATTATATAGCTGTAACGATCTAGCTCTAGACTTTTCAACTGTTAGTTGTAATCTGATTGGCTCAGCCTCGGATCTTTCAAGCACCACCCTTTTTGCATTACGGCTAAAGTCATCCACTGCAGATAAGATCTTTGTAAATGTAAGTCCATCTAGAAGGCCTCTTGCATATGTCATGCCAGCATTCTCGTCAGCATGCCTTTTCATAGTGTATCCCACCGCTGAGCCAGATATGGAAAGCTTGTATGGCTTAACTAAATGCCTTTGCATTTTACTACTCATCAAATAATAATGCTTGTACTCGCTTATTATTTTTTCTTTTTCTGGTGATGTCTTTATGACTTCATCATTTACAAATGATATAGAGTTAAAGCTTCTGGATATCATCACGACAGCCCCTTTAAGAAATTATAAATACTAGTATTATCAGCTATATTACTTGCCACCTTGGAGCCTTCTCTGTTAGTAATTGCTGGAATAGATAAGTAGTTGTGCTCAAGATAGCTTGACATAGTCTTATAAACATTGTGAAGGCTTACATTTCCCACTGCCCAGATTGGGGTAGTTATTTCAACCACAGTAGAGCCAGGCGGCATGAAGGTCATGTTGTTTAGGCCTGCTCCAGTAACTCCAGCTATAACAGATGCACCAGAAAATAGTTTAACCTGATCCTCATACGTATCTAGCTCTTGTACATGCACAACAGTAAATCCCATCTCTGAAAAGAGGGTGTCTAGATGCTCCTCGTCATACACCCTGCGATCGTCTGATACACGAGAATTCACTGGTGGAGGCGAGCCTGTGGTTATAAAAGAATGGGATAGTCTTGGTCTAGTTTTGGACCTAGATACGTATATCTTTTTATTCTTGCCAGAAGTCGAAGTGTCAACGGCGTCAAGAGTAGCCTCTCTAAGCTCAAGATAGCCCAGCCTGTTTCCATGAATTAGTGTGGCAAATGGGATTGAGTTAATTGCATAAAAGTTTTTTATAGATATATTAGCATCGTGGTATGCAGGAAAGTGAATAATTTCTAGATCAATTTTCCGTTTTTTTGCAACTTTTTTAATGAATTCCCAGATAGAGCTATTTTGGATAAAGCTTGGTCTATTTCCATCATGTGGACTATAGAGGCCATCGTTACTAAATGGAACAAGAATTATGATCTTGTGGTCTGGGAATACCTTATTGTATAATACCATGCTATAAAGTGTGTCATTGAGAATATGACCTACACTTACCTCTGCCCTCAATACTAGAACTTTGCCGTCTTCTGGCGTATCTATATTGACAGTATATTCTGGCTTGTTTTCTAAAAATGTAAGATTCTGGCTCAAAGTGGTCCAGACATTTAGGTAGTGTTCGCCGCTATAAAACTCGATGTTTGGCAGGGCGTCCTCAAAGCTAGATGGATCCTCATTAATCGAGCTCATACTTTTCTCAAAAACTTTCTTTAATATCTATATAATTATAGCATCTTCTAGTGTATAATGTTATTATCTATGTCAATATTTGCAGAGTTTCAAGCTTATAAAGAGAGTAAGGGATGCTTTGACTGTGAGGTCAAATATCCTCACTATGTTTTAGAGTTTGACCATCGCCCTGGAAACAAAAAGATAGACGTGGTTTATCGCGTACTTAAAAAGTTTGGTAGAGAAGCTGCATGGAATGAAGTTAGGAAATGTGATGTGGTATGTTCTAATTGCCACAAAATAAGAACTTATGAAAGAGAGCAACGTGCTAGTAGATAATACTTTTTTGAGTAAAGAAGAGGTCTCTGACATCAGAGATAGGGTTATTATCCATGGACTCGATATCCCCTGGACTCTTGCATACAATACCGATATACCAATTGATAACGTTCAGGCTGCAAGCAGCTACCAATTTGCTGCAGGCCTAGTCCCTGGTATGCCATCGTATGAATATTTTTTAAAAGTTTTTGATCGATTCTGTGATTCACATTCAGTTAAGTATAATAAGATAACTAGAATGAAGCTTAATTGGCTACCCAGGGTGCCAGAAAATCTTGGCAAAATGCCGCATACACCACACGTAGACTCAGCAGACGAGCACATGGTATTTCTATACTACATCAATGACTCCGACGGGGATACCGTATTTTTTAATGAGAGATTTGATGGAAAACAAAAAGAATCATTTACCGAGTCCTACAGGGTTAGCCCTGAAGCTGGTAAAGGTGTAATATTTGACGGTTACACCTATCATGCCTCATCATCGCCGATTGCGACTGAGTATAGATGCATCCTAAATGTTGACTTTGTTTAGTAATTAGACAAATAGTCAAATAGATGGCTGTTACGAATATTGTGGGCAATTGTTTCACCATCTCTATTTCTTCCGGCACCTATGGAACTGTATTGAGCCCCCTGCATTGAGGCAGCCATTTGCCAATAGTGTGGGTGGAAACTGACATCTGCGATCTTTAAATCATCTTCTCTTACTTCTGGTAGGACAACAGGGCTTGTGATCTCTAACAACAAGCGATTCGGTGTCTTAGAGCTTGTTAGCATAAAGTTAGATAATCCTGCACCAGTAACTCCAGCTACGACTTTTGCCAACCTCATTTTTGCAAGTTGATCTTTAAACTTATCAAATTCTTCAGCGTATACGATCTCAAACCCCATTTCCTCAAAGACCTGCTCGATAGCTGCCTCATTAAAAACTCTGTCATCTGTTGTAATCTCGTTAATATTATCATCATCAAACATGAAATTTCTTGTCTTCGCATTCTTTCTGCTAATATAAAGCTTTTTATCTGCGAGCTCTACCATTGGATGTATTTCCTCTAGCCCTCTTTCAATAGCTTCAAATAGATTTACACTTTTAGTAACTGCCCCATTATAAGTTGAAAGCAAATCAAACTTATTTATGATTGCTGATGTTCCTGGCTCAGCCATTGTTACAGAAATGCCGCGATGCTCTAGTAGTTCCACGCATGTTTCAAGTAGGTCTGAGCCAAACATTGATGACCGATCATCCTCACCAAATCCTTTAGGATAAGTAAAGATAACAACTTCTCGCTCTGGGTACACTTCCGAATATGCCATAACTAAAGGCATAGAGTCTTGAAGGGCGTGTGCGATTGATGGATGAAATATAAGCACCAGCTTGTTCTGGTCGGATCTCAGATCAATCACTTTTTCTACTGGCAAACTTTGCAGGTCATCATCATTGAGGACTCTGAGACTAGCAGTATCTGGATTAAGAGATACAACTTCATAGCCACCGTAGTATTGTAGGGTGCTATTCGTATATGCAAAAGTTTTTCTAAAAGATGCTTCTAGACTTTTATAATACATAATTACCTAACTATTAAAGCCCCGCACAGCGACCCTGGATTGGCCCAGATAAAATGGTAACTAATCATCCTAAGGTTAGCAAACCCTTGCCCTGTGCGGGGACACTTTAATTATATCACTAATCTATAGCAATTTGCTTTGGCTTTTGCTCTTCTGGAACATTCTTAATAAGACTAATATTAAGAATTCCATCCTCCATAGTAGCGCCATCTACTTCGAAGTAGTCAGGCAATGTGAACGCTCTTTTAAATTTACGTCCAGCAATGCCCTTGTGAACATACCCCTGGCCCTCATCGAACTGTGGCTCTGCCATATATCCAGATACGTGAAGGTTCCCATCCTTGGTTGTGATTTCAATGTCTGGCTTCTTAAATCCAGCTACTGCAAATTGCAGCACATATTCATCGTCTGTAAATTTAATTACGTTGTGTGGTGGGTAAGTTGGTGCACTTGTTGTTTGTGAAAAGAACTTGTCAATATCTAGACCAAGTCCTCCGAATGGTGTTGAAATAACCATATATATCATCTCCTTATGTTAAGCGAGTTAATTGCCCCCTTTTGGCAGGCATATATATTATAGCATAAAAATAGTCCTGGAAGAATATCCCAGGACTATCTTTATTGTAATTAAATTACTTTTTAGTTATAGTCTTTTTTGAAGGAGCCTTTGGAGCGCTTGCCTCGATCTTTGCTGTTACTTCGTCAGCAACAGCTTGAGCAATTCTTCCAAAAGCTGGATCCTTTGTATTTAGGAACCGAATTAGTGGTGGCACAAAGGCAGACCACATTGCAGCCAACACGATCAGCCATTCCGATCCAGCCAACTCTAGAGGCGATACAATGCCGCTAGAAGCCATAATAGCTGTGATGGCAGCCAGTCCTGCACCTAGAACATGCCTCAGCAATGATTCCAAAAATGCTTTATTCATATTATTCTCCTTTTACCAAAGAACTTCATTAGCTATTTGGTCATAGTGTGTTTTGCATAAGTGTATGCGTTTATTTTCATTTGTACTGTAAGTATCGTTTTGCTTAAGTGTGCAACCAGATACCTCACAAACATCGTAAAGATACTTGCGTTTTGTTGTAGCATCTTTTAGTGCTAACATATAAATCCTCCAATATAGACATATATTCTATCATACTATGTGTCTTTTGGAAGAAATTTCTTTAGCTCTTCAAACTTTGCAACTGCCTCTTTTGTATCGGGCTCAGGGTCATTAATTACTTCAAATAACTCTTGCACGCTCATCTGAAACTCGTCTATAAAGTCAAATGCCCACTGCCTAGATGTTGAGAGGAACTTTACAAATTCCTCGGTCTCTCCAAGCCTATAGTTCTCAAGCTCTTGGTGGGCATCTAGAAGGTGCTTTGATATTGTAGTCTTATCAAGTTCTGATTGGACTAGCCTATCTAGAGCACTGCGGTATTTAACATGCCGATCAACTACTGCTACAGCTAGCATGGTCACCAATATCAGTGATGTAATGAATATTGCTAAGTCCACTGCTACCCCTCGTTAATTGCTTTAAGGAAAAGACTCTTGATTGCCTCATCAAGCTCCTGGCTTTCAACCCAGGCTGAGATCCTGCTACGTTCCTCAATTACACCTTGTGCAAGAATGTAATTAATTAGCTTATGTTGATCTTCTGTTAGCTTATGTTCGCTCATCCTTACCTCCCTCTCTTGTCAGCATTACGATTGCACCGCAATCTTCCAATGCTTTTTTTATTTTGATCATATAGTCAACTGCTCTTGTTTTAGTTTCTACGTCTGGTAGAGACATAAACACGCTTTCTTTGGCGCGTACTACAAGAAAGTGATCTTCATCTACAATATCTAGATAAAAACCCTTAGGAGAGTGGCCTGCTAGAGAATGAACAGCTCTTTTCATTGCATCGTTATACATCGTTTGTTAGCCTCTTCCACGTCTCTGCCCACTGTTTTTTGTTCTTGTGTCTTCCAAACTCCCGAGATACCTTGCCGTGCTCTAGGTATACTCCGCCCCAGACTCCATACTCTTTTTGAGAAATTCCTACTGCAAAGCATTGCCTTGCAACGGGGCATCCAGCGCATAGCTTTTCAACTGCTGGCCGAATATTTTCATTTTCCTCATACGTCTCAAAGAATATGTTTACATCGTAACTTAAGCAAGAAGCTGATTCTTTCCAGCTTTCCTTACTCATGGGCTACCTCACAAGCTTATGCGGAATCTCCCAGCCGTCAGCACCTAGCTCAAAGATATCTTGAGAGTACCATACGCCGTCAACGAATGCTCCATTTTTACGTGTCCAAGCTCCAGGATATGCCTTTGAAAAGACAACATCCCATCCACGCCAAGACAGCATCTTATTCTTAGAAACAATCTTTTCCATTTGTTGTAATGAAGTTACCTTCATCTTGTTCTCCATCTAGTATCGAAACACGTGCAGGTCTGGCATACCCTTTTTATCTACTAGAGATGCCATGTCAGACAGTGGTTCCTTTGGATTGCACAGATAGATGAACTCATCTAGCTCATCTATGTTTTCTTTTACCCAGGATCTGGTTACCTTAATAACCTTTGCCCGAATCCCATTAGACTTCAGAGTGTCCTCTGAAATATTTGTAAACTCATACGCCATAGAATTAATATTCGTTGGCCCTAGGGTTAGAATTTGCAGCTCAGAGTCTTCTGGGTCCATAGACCTAATAGATCTTCCAAGAGCGTTAATAAAGATTTCGTACTTCTTAAATTCCCTTGTTCCCTGAATCAGGATTTTCATTGGATCGCCCTTCCGTAAGCTTCTCAACAATTAACTTTACACTTTCTAATTCTACACTATCCATGTGTATTGTGTCAACTCTTTTTTTAGATTCCCCATCTATCTTACCGTCAACTACGTCAGAGACTACTAGGAATCCATTGTCGATCCAGTATGCCTTATTGTCTGGGGTTGTTGCTATCCTAAGGGCATGTTTCTCTGCGTAATCATAAGACTGCCCTCTAGGGGGCTTCTTAGCTATTGTAAATTTTGCCCATGGCTGAATCAGGCTATAGTTGTAGCTTTGAGTATAGGCTATGTCATACCTCTTTAGCCTGTTCAGGCTAGCACTAAAGAAGCCGTATGTGGATAACATCACTAGAAGTGTTAGTAACGAACCGATTACATATTCCATCATTAAGCTCCAATATAATTATACCCTACAGTTTAAGAATACTCATTACGTATTCCAGGGTCTCCTGTAACCTTTTTTCTAAGGACAGGCGTTCTTTCTCAATCATAGCTCTCTCTGTAAGAGTTACAACTGGATTGCTTTCAGTAATGTTCATATTAAGAAAGCCAAGCTCCCATAGCTCATTTATCTCTGCGATAAACATGCTATCTATTCTTTCCTGAAGCTTGGCATCTACCTCTTTGATCTTGTCAGTAAACGAGTAAGTAAACTCTCCATCGGCAGTGATTCCAGAGACCTCAACGGCTCCTGCTAGAATAAGTTTTTCTATGTATTCATCTGGACTATTCATACTACCTAGTTTTCCCCAATAAGCCTATTCTCAATAAGCTTTTCAGTTTCATCGATTACCTCAAATGCAAAGTCCACCATCTTCTGCCTACCTGGCTCTGAGCTCATTATAGATGTGTAGTCGTGAGCACAAAACATTAGCTCTCCAGTTACCCCCTTAACAAGAACATATGCTTGAGAACCACAGTAGTCGCACCTGTCTGATGTCTTTAGCTTATACTCGCTACTTGTCTGTACTGTAGAATCCGCTACCATTAAATTGTACTCCTGGGCTGTCGTATACTCTGGTTAAAATTGATGAGCAGCTGTCACACTTATAAGATTCTTCAGGTTCACTTATGCCCCTAATGATATCTGTATAAGTGTCACAACTACTGCACCTATAGCTATAAATAGCCAACGTCTGTCCTCCTGCTAGGAAAGCTTGATCTTTTGACCAACCTTAATTAGGTTGGCATCCTTAATTCCATTAAGCTTCTGTAGTGCAGATACTGTCGTCTTGTTTGCCCTAGCAATCTTGCCAAGGGTGTCTCCGCTCTTAATAGTATACACGTTTGACTTTGGCTTGTCAACTACCTTTTGGGTAGAGACCTTCTTAGCTGCTGGCTTAATGCGATTTTCTGGTCCGCCAATTGTTGTTGGCTTCTTCACAGCTGGCTTCTTCACAGCTGGCTTCTTCACAGAAGCTTTCTTGCGTACTGGCTCATGCACAGCTACTGGCTGTACCTCAGACTTAGGATCTGTAGCTACCTTAGCAGAGTCTTTAATCTCCTGAGCTGCACTAAGTGCCTTGATGAAGCCAATTGGTTCGATAAACCCCTTGCCATCAGCCGACCATCCGTGAGTTCGACCCTTCCAAATCTCTAGGTGCAAATGCCTGCCAGTACTCATGCCCGAGGTTCCCATTTTTCCTAGGATGTCCCCTGCCTGAACCTTTTGCCCAACCTTGACCTGAAAAGAGTCTGGTACTAGGTGTGCGTACAAGGATGTATAAAACTTTCCATCGATGTAGTGTCTTAGTACTACGTAGTATCCAAAGCCTCCGCCTGCTGCATTAGACTTCCTAGCCTTTACTACCCTACCATTTGCAATGGCATGTACGTAGATTGGATCCTTGCCAATACCAGCAATATCTGTTCCATTGTGATGCTTCTTTGTCTTGTGAACTGGGTGAATTCTCCAACCCATCTTGCTTGAAATTTTCCAAGTCTTTCCGTAGGCACCTTCAATTGCCTGTGTAAATGCTGCTGCCATTATTATCTCCTTGTTTGTTTAGTTAGTTAAAGTTACTCTGTGCCGTCAGACATGCGTGGTTTTTCTAGATGATGATACCAGTGAGGCATCGAGTATCTAGTACCCTTTGTAATTGGCATTACTTCATGAATGTATAGGAAGTTAGATGGGAAGAATACAATGCTTCCTGCCTCTGGCTTAATCTTAACTCCAGATTGTCTAAATTCAATTTCTCCACCATCGTAGTTGTCATTCAGATAGCTGACCGTAGAGATTAACCTGCTACTTATCCCTAGGTCCTGGTGTGCTGGCAAGAAGCCCTCATTCTCTTCGTACCTTAGAATGCCATCCAGAGGCTCCTGGGACTTGACTGACCTGCTAGCCCATGGGTATAGGACCTGTGAGTAGTGTGCAAATGCTTCGTCAAGAGAACCGTAGATTGAGTCTGCTATTTCTAGCAAATCATCCTTGTAAAAGTCATGGGCCATGATCTCTTCATGCCTATAGATATAAAACTTATAGTTAAATGGTTTATCCATGTGGTCATCTTTCCAAGCATCCCAATTAGATACCATCGTAAAGCTATCTCCATGCTCACCATTTGCATAACGTTCAGACAGCTTCTCTGCAAGATGTATCACTCGTTCTGTGTCTGGAATAATGTTTTTATAGTAAACCAGACCTAAGTCTAGCACTTCGTATTCTAAATTCATCTAATCACTTTCTGCCCGTAGGCTTTTTCCCACTCAATTATATCATGCTCGTCATTTAAAAGTGGCTGGCCCTTAATGTTAAGGCTAGTATTTAGCAACACTGGGACTCCAGTCTTATTATAAAATAATGTAAGCAGTTTATGTAGTCCTGGGTGTTGCCTCTTATTTACTGTTTGTACCCTAGATGTACCGTCAACGTGAACCACGCTTGGAATTAGGTTTGGCTGCTTACACTTTACCGTGTACTGCATGTAAGGTGAAGTAGCTGGTAGCTCAAACCATTCGGAAGCATACTCCTCTAACACTACTGGTGCAAAAGGTCTGAACTGTTCACGCTTCTTTATCTTATTAACCTTAGTCTTAATCTCTGGATCCCTGGGGTCGCCAAAGATGCTTCTGTTACCAAGTGCCCTTGGCCCAAATTCAGCACGGCCATAAACAACTGGTGCGATACCGTCCTCTAAAATTGCGTTCAGGGCTGGCTCTGCTGGGTATCTCGACTGCCCGATATCATGCCCCAGATATGGTGTAGTCCAATGCAGATGTTTTCCATAAGCTGCTGCAGCAGCACCCAAAGAGCTTCCAGCATCTCCTGGATTAGGCATTATCCATACGTCTGCGAACTGACTCCAGAGAGAAGTGTTAGCTGTAGCATTGAGAGCACATCCGCCCATAAAGACTAGGTTTTGCTTACCAGTCTTTTTCTTTGCAAACTCCATAAACTCATATAGTCTATCCTCGTATACCTTTTGAACAGCTGCTGCTATATCGTACTTATTAAGTGATGTTACTTTTCCTTCCCAATCAATAATACCTTTGTGGAAGTTATACTTCTGATCAGTTATACTTGAGAAGTATTCGTTTACCTGCTTATAATATTTCTGAGGCTTGCCATAGGATGCCATCCCCATCAGGATATACTCTTCTTCGTTTGGCTTTAGCCCCAATAGCTGTGTGAACGCAGAATAGAATAGACCAAAACTAAAAGGATAGTTTTTCTTATAGACGGGCTTAATCTTTTCACCTTTGCCCACCCAGATACTTGAAGTATTCCATTCTCCAATAGCATCTAGAACCACGATTACTGCATCATCAAATCTGCTAGTATAGTATCCAGCTGCTGCATGAGAGTAATGGTGGCTAAAGTTTTTTACAGGTATACCTTTTAAGTCTGGATGATCTTTAAACCTAGGATCGCCTCCACCTAGCCCTCCACTAATAGCAATTCTGCTTTTCTTTAATAGAGGCTTCTCGTAGTATGCTATCATGTCTGGCTTACCGTATTTCAAAGCATCTGAGATTAAATCATTATTTGTAAACCAGTCATTCTTTTCTTTGCTATATCTTTCAGCATGCCCAGCAAACAACACTATGTTATCCTTAATAAGGCTCACGGATGCATCGTGAGTTGTCTCATTAACCCCCAGGATAATCATTAATAAATATACTTTCTTGGCTTTAGCCCCTTGCGATTCTTAAACTTCCAGATTTGAAATTTAATTTTGCTAATTAGTTTTTTCATAACTACATTATACATCATTAGGAATAAAATGTCCAGAGCCGATGCTAGGACATGCTATTTTTTATTTTATGATTTTTCCGTCTTTGTCTATCTTGCTAAGGAAAAGACCAGCATAAAATCTATTTGCTCCAGTTCCAGGGTGAGCGCCGTCAAAGGCCCGATACTTAAGGTATTTTGGATCCGTGTCTATTTTAATTTTATCGATATACTTATTCATATCTTTATATGAGTAATCTATGAAGTTTATAGGCTTAGTAATCATGCCTCTGATTTCTTTAATTTCTTCTGGCGTAAACTCCCCACGTGAAGGAATGGGGTCAAGCTCGTGCTCTGAACTCCAGGTCATTGTCAGCACTCTGTCTGATATTGTCTCCAAGAACTCTGCGATCAGGTCTATCCCTCCAAATTTTGGAGATGATGAAATATCTAAATCTCTGTAGCTATCTGGGAAGTTTATCAGGATTAAGTCTGGCGTAGAGAATTCATCAATATAGTTCTGTATTTCTGACACTACCCTAGTCTTACTAGACCCTGGGATAGCAATATTATAATATCCGCTCATATTGTTTGTCTTAGCGAGCTCTTCATATACAATTTTTGACCAAGTATCTTCTAAAAATAATCCTTGGCCAAAAGTTACAGAGCATCCAGCAAATAAAACATGGAGGCCATCATGATGCTTCTTAAACTCATCGGATCTATATCCTCGTGAGTTTAGAGAGTACAGGTCTCCAAGGCTTGCCCCAATCTTGGCAAGCTCACCCCTCTCTATAAAGAAAGATCTGCTATCAGAAGTATCTGTTAGTAGATGTGAAAGTGCAGAATTTTCAGGAACACCCATTTCTTCGCGCATCCTTTTATTATTTCCATCTAAGTCCATACGAAACTCATTAAGATATGCAAAATCAAACTGCTCTATCTTCTTAGCTATACTAAACGGTAGCTTCGATCTATCCTGTGGAAGTAGTTGCCTGTCTAATTCTGGAATGTATGCAAGCATCTTGTCATACGAACTTAGTGCATGCATAGCATAAAACTTATGCACAGAAATCCCTGGGTGTGACCTGTCAAATGCTAGTATTCTGCATGATTGCAAAAAGTCTGGCAAGCTATCCTTTTCTGCATCATACATTGCTTTTGCTAGGTCATTCATTTCAAATTGGTAGAACGTATCTTTTAGCACAATCTCTGAGAGCGGGTCATTCTTTACAGGACGCTCCTGGTCTTTAGGTGCATTTAGGTTATAGAACGGGTAGTGACTAAAAGATACCAGCTTTATTAGCATATTTTCACAGTACAGCTCAAGCACTTCATACATGAATGTTACAAGGTGGAGGTACTCTTCTGGTAGTCCTGCGCCAATTAGCCTTTGCGTGTCTGGGAAGTTTATAAATATTACATTTGGATTACCAAACTTCTTTATATATGAAAAAACTTGATTAATAATGTCTAGATGATTTCCACCATTAATGCCTACGTTAAAGTACCCAGATATATTTTGCTCTTTTTCACGAAGTCTATCGTAAACAATCTTTGGCCAGATATATTCTTCTGGCAGGGCTTCACCAAAAGTAACTGAGCATCCAGCAAACAAAACATGCAAGCCGTGGTGTTCAGTGGTGAATTCATCTGACCTTAGGCCATGACTGTTTGGCTTATTATATATGTCTGATAGCTCAAGACCGTTCTTATGGAGGTCCTTCTCAATCATATAAACAGAAAACGGAGACATTGAAGAGTTTGCCAAACCGTTATTGTTAGACTTCTCTGTACTATATCCAAGATGCTCTATCTTATCTAGCATCTCATCTAAATGTGGGTGCCAGGCGTCTGGCTCTTCCCCATATCGCTCTAAAAAAGTTTTTCTGTCCATTGGTGGAGAGAATTTTTTTAGTCGTTCGCTATCCTTCAAGACAAATTACAATTCTGTATTTGGGTGCTTGTTTGCTTCCCAGTCACTCTTACCAAGCTTAGTTCCGCCAGTAAAGTCTGGGTCAGAGTGTTCTGGTAAGCTAGTGTGCATGTATAGGGCTGTGTGCCTTGTACCAGAGGTTACTGTTGTGATTCCATGAACATGCTCAGAACCAGCGCTTGGGAAAAATACAGCAGAGTACTTCCTAGGCTTGTATTCAAAATCTTGATTTGGGAAGTAGATAACGCCGCCCTCATATTCGCTTGGATCGTTTAGGTATATAATAGTACTCCACTCAATCCATGGCTCTGGATCCTGAGCGTCTATGTGCAGACCGCCCTTAGCTCCAGCGTTCCATACAGATCCAAACGCCTTAAACACATAGATTGGATTTACAAATCCATTACGCTCTTTGTGTACTTCATTCGATTTGTGTCCATACTTAATAAGAATATCCATGACTGTTTTGTTATATGGAAATGCTGTTCCACCAAATCTTTCAGCATAGTATTCTGGATAGGGGTTTACCTCTGAAGGACTGATCTGCTCTTGAATAAGGGTAGCCGCGTCCTCTGGTGTAATAAAGTTATCGATAATGTGTATGTTTGACATGTAATCTCCTTATAGTAATTATAGCATATCAGTATATTGCTTTGGTGTTAGCGATGTATCTTTCTCCACCGAGGTCTACCATCTTTAAAGCATTTGGATCGTACTCTACGTCATCTACCTGGTAAAAAAGTTTAATTGGAGATGAGTCAATACACAAAAAGGATAGCCAGTCAGCACCAATATCAGTATTTAGCTTATCTATCAATGTATTATAGTTGTGCTCCTTAGAAAAGGGACAGTAGAGATTCTCTACAGTTCTTATATTTAAATCTGTATATGTTTCGCTTGGTGCTGAGTAAATGGGGATGTCTTTTTCATACATCATTAGTGATAGCTTTTCTTCTTCCCCCAGGTACTTTACATCTGTAGGATAGCCAACTTCCCTAAACGTTTTTGTATGGCCAAAAATAAAGTTTCTGTCTGCAAAGTTTGTTAGCGAGAATAGGCTGGACGGTGTTTCATCCCATGATAGGAAGTAGTGGTCAAATCTCTTGTATTTTCGGGCGCCTTGTCCAGAAATAATAATTCTTTCATTACCATTCAAAAATTCCAGACACTTTTCTGCCCAGCCATCACTTAGCATTGTGTCATCTGAAATTACAAGAGTGTATTTCGCGTCTACCTTTGAGTCATCAAGAATGTTTTCGTGCTTAAAATCTGTCGGCGAGTTGATGTTATCCCAAAACTTATGGATATAGTTAACATTTAAAAACTCTTTAAACTTTTCGTGCCTATTTAGTGGGTGCTGATCCATGACGTTTATGTTAAGACTCATGGTAGTAGAGGACAACAGCCTCTTTATTGTTTCAAGCAAGTGTGGGCTTTTATAAGAGTAAAGAACTACATTGATTTCTATCATTTTTCCCTAGGCTCTCCCCTAAAAATTTTTCTTCTCCAGGCATACCATTTATAGTATCCGTGAAGCCTAGTCCTTCTTTTTTCTGCAGCAAATGTGTGGTGCTCATAAGCTTCATCGGATAGGTCCACCTTCATTTCCCAGTTGTCTCTTTTAAATGGAAATATCTGCATGATTGGAGTTCCCTTTGGAATAGTACCTCTGAATCCCTTCTTTAGGAAAAAAGCAATAAAGACTGGCAATCCCCAGATGTCTGACTCAACAATGCCAGACTGCACTGTAAACGGCAAGTCATATCTGTTCATTGGGTGTGTAATGAGAACTGAATACCCTGGTGGTGTTTCGTAATACCACCCCATCTTAAACCCATAATGAATTGGGTGGTGTCCCTCAGGTACTGGTAGCTCAATGGTTGGCCTATGGTCAAGGATCATAATGTCTCCTTCCCACCACAATATTGGCTTTCCATCTTCTGGGTCAATATCTACGTGCAGATCATCTTCTAGGACGTAGTGATATCCAGCTGTCATTGCATCCAGAAATGGTGGGCACTGCTTAGTTGCCACTGCAGCACCATCTGTTCCAGCATAGTTAACTGGATGAAGAGTCTTTTCGCTATTAGATCTTTCATGTTTGGCCAAAGTTTTGTACCACTCTGGGATGGTCCACGAAGCTGGTTGCGGTGGAACTAGCTTGATTTTATCGTGCATTGAGCTATGAATGCTTGGTACAAATGTAATTTTATTTAGCTCTTCATCGGACATTACTTATAGTCTTTCTTGCTTCTAAACTTGTCCTTGTAACCGTTTATAAAAGTGCTTCGCAGTCCATACCTTTGCTTGTCAAAGAGCTTCTTCGCATCTTTAGCATCTATGATCTCTGACTCCCAGGCCTCTCTCTTAAATGGTATAAGCTGTGCTATTGGTGTACCCTGCTTGATGATACCCTTAAAATCCTTTTTTACAAGGAATGATAGGTGGCCCTCAGTAACGAACTTATCCGTATCTACAATTGCACCAAATGCCCACAAAGGTGAGTCATCTGAGTGGTATGGGTTTGTGTACAAGGTGCTGTACCCATCATCAGTTCCAACTGCCCAGCCTGGCATAATTCTAAAAATCTGCTTGTGATACTTTTCTGGATCTACTGGATAGTTTTCATATTGCTCTGGTGAGTGAAAGGCAAACATGTCTGCCTTCATTCCCTGCAGTGCCATGGGTATGGACCACTCCAACTTATCTGGATTTGTTGCATCTAAGTGAATGTCGCATGGTGCCGATAGCATATATCCAGCAGTCATTCCGTCAAAGATGGGCATGCATCGCTTTACTGTAGATGCTGCTACACCGATAGCTGGTATCATTTGGTCGTCGCCTTTGTTACCAGGCTGAGCCTTATACCACTTTGGAACAAACCTAGCAGACTGCTTTGGCTCTGGAGCAAAGTCTACAGACTTTTCACTAAATGGATAAAATCTAATCTTTGGCATAATATTCCCTTATTCTTTCTACCATTATATCATCAAGCTCTGCCTCTATGTCAAAAATTGGATCACCTCTTCTGGGAATACCTAATTCTTGATCTACCATGTGACTGCCAGACTTTTTAAACTTAAAGTATACAAAGTGCGGGTTTACTGTATCCACGTACTTTGGTATGCCGTGCCAATAATCCCTCATCTCTTCTATGATAAAAGGGCTTTCTACGTCTGGAGATACGTAACTTACTTCAGTGTTGGCGTCAAAGACCCAAGGGACGTAGAACTTGAAAGTGCCATCGAAGCAATCCCCCCTGTTATCCATTTTATAGTTAGTTAGATAGTACTGTCTAACCCAAGTTCTATCTACGTGATATAGATCTTCATTTGGCTTTTTTAACAAAAACATATCTGCATAAAGATGAACCCTAAGCCTTACAGTATTTCCTATGATGCTAACGAGCTCTGGCTCGTGACCAATGTTTGCGACATAGTTGCTGATAGGCTTTATTGGTGCTGTAGCATACTTACCTTGCAACACCTTCTGGTAAGAAATCCAACTCGGCTGTACCATAGACTTTCTACAGATATCGAGGAAGTCTGGGTCTGGGGTGTTATACCAAACCTCGCGATGGTTCAGGTGCCCATCGCTATCGTGTAATATCTCTTGCTTATCCATCGAGCCCCAAGTCAGGATTGAACTGACGACCTACGCATTACAAGTGCGTTGCTCTACCACTGAGCTATCGGGGCAGGTATTTCTACCAGCGATCTGTATGGGACTTGAACCCACGACCCCCACCGTG
>Ga0208897_1000185_pt1 | contig 30916 bp, 44 predicted proteins | sample ColrivemetaGS697_FD_187594 | JGI IMG/M metagenome (GOLD analysis project Ga0208897, IMG submission 187594) | Estuarine microbial communities from the Columbia River estuary, USA - metaG S.697 (SPAdes) (version 2) | ecosystem: Environmental > Aquatic > Marine > Intertidal zone > Estuary | place...
TTCACTACCTATATCTAACCATTTTGCTATTCTATTCATTTGTTGGTTGCATTCCTTTTCGTGTGAACTCTTTCGCTCTTTTTATTTGTTCTTTGCAAGATAGTTTAGAATAAGCAAGTACTTTCCTCCATTCCTTAATTAACTTTTTATGTTCTTTTGACATTTAGTTTCTTAGCAACTTTAAGTTCGTACATTTTATTCCAATGTTCATAGTCACGTTGTGTTAACCGACTTCCACTGTCTTGTAATATTTGTTTTTGTCGAGCTTCGTCTGCACCATTCTTCCACTCAAACTTTTCTTTCATAGTTCTTCCACAGGCTGGACAAAACTCTCCATTGTTATCACATTCTGATATACACGGAGATATCATACGTTCCATTCCGTTTCTTCTTCTATAGCATGGCAAACATACTGATAGTAATCTCTGTTCTCATCATCCATATGAGCAAAGTATATGTTAGCTCTACTCAATAATTCAACTAGTTCATCAGTAGGTGGTATGTGCGCTCTTGGATCTGATTCCATTATGGCTTGTATCTGATCCATGATACCATTTAGTTTATCTTGTATTTTGCTCAATGTATTGTTCCTGATGGCATATCTAAATCTAAAGTTTTGTCACTAAATTCTTCTGGGTCTATTCCAAACTGTGTAACACACAATCTAATGATGCACTCTGGTACATCGTCTTCATCTGCACCATGTGGAATAAACAATCCTTTTAAGGATCCATCTGTTCCGATAATTAAACCCCAATCATCGTCTGTTAGTGCTTCTTCGAATGTAATTCTTGTCTTCATGATCTGCTCCCTGGTAAATGTCTAGTAAATCTTCTAAGCCAACAGCAGTAAATTTGCCATTAACTATTCTCAATGTAATGTATTCACCGGAAGAACGTGTATAGGCTCGCCCTCCGTCAATCATTTTGCCACCCACAGATTTGTAATCGTGATGTGACTGACTGTAATAGTACTTACCTTCGTTTTCAATCATACCAAACTCAAATGACTCTATCTCATCTGCATTAGTAATAAAAATATCTTTAGTTATTGGATGTTTGTACACACCAAAGTATCGATTGCCAAACTCAGGATGTGGATTTTCTCTATAAAAAATATCCATAGGAATATCACTTGTACGCAAGTCTGAAGTACAAATGTATTTTACTTCTACTCCGTCTTTGTTAGAATAGTGTTCTTCTAACTTTGCTGTGTCAAATAGTGCTTCATGCTGTATATTCATCTTTTACCTTCTTAGCAATAGTCTTGTGAATACCTGGATTCACTCTAAGTACATTTGGCATCATTTCGTGCCTAATATAGTTACGAGTATAACACACATCTTTGTTTGTGTCATCCTCTACAAACGAAACTCCTTTTAAATCTGCCCATAATTGTAGTTTTGACTTTTTGTTCAAAAGAAAAGGTCGGACAACGTTTTTGTTACGAAAAGGAATAATTTTACCTGTGCCATGCATACTTGACCATACCCATGTTTCTACACAATCGTCTAAGTGGTGTGCTGTAACTACAGGAGCATTGAATCCATGGAAGAATTTATAACGTTCTTTACGCCAGTATTCTTCCCAACTGTCTCTATTGGGTTTAGAAGCGTTGCCCAAGTTACCGTACAAAAAATCTAGTTGTTTATCGGAACAGTATTCTGCAACAAAGTCTCTAGCAATATCGCTTGTTTCAGTACCGTGATGGAAAAATGCAACTGCAACATTATGATTGCGACAAAGGAAGTCAACAACAGCCATACTGTCAACACCGCCACTACATGCAACAATTACATCTCGTGGTAACTTACTCTGAATCTGTATCATCTAATGGATTTCCATAATAATCTGTAAGTCCATTTCGATAAGCAGTTTTTCTTTCGTCTAGTATTTTAGATGATTCCCAAACCCACCAGGCTCCAAAGACTAGTGCGATAATTCCTATTAGTGTATCCATAATTATACCTTGTAAATTTTTACGTAGTTAAGACGTGTTTCGTTTGCACTAAACAATTTGTTCTTGCCTTGTGCTTTGACCTTTGCTTTAATACGTTTCATCTCGCCTACATTATGTTCAAACTTGTTCATAAAAGATACAAGATTGCCATCAATAACAGCCACATAGTTAAATGACTCCCATTGTTGACTATAATGCTTATCGAGGATTTTAACCACTCCTTCAACGACATCTTTTTCCTTACCCAAATATTGGGAGTCTCTATATTCTACACGGATTTCTTTTGTAAGTCCTGTTTCGTGTTTGTCACGTTTTACAAACTCAGGTACAAATGCAATACGGCCTAAATTATTAACAGCAACAGTATCTTTTGAGATGCTTTGAATCATTTCATGTTTGAAGTTGCCTAAGTCACCAAGTCCTAGCATTACATAACGCTTCATCCACTTGTGTAGTTCTGCTACTTGGGCATAGTCGTCTGCTGTAGGAGTAGGCTTCACATAGTCTGCAGGAGTAGGATTGTCAGTACTAGCAAATGCAAACTTTACAATGTCCTTGTTACTAAACAGTGTTTTGTTATTAGGCTCTGAGAAGCGTCTAGTGTCTTTGATATAAGCACCATTAATACGCTGTGCGGCAACTGCTATAGCAAGTGCTTCTTGTGTGCTAACTGTTTTCAACGGAACCCTACGTTCTGCGTCTTCGTGACGCAATTCAAATGCGATTTCATCTTGTTTAAATTTTGATACCATTTGTGCCTCTATTCTTTTGCCTAATTATGTTTATATTATACTATTCTTTTCCTTTGTTGTCAACCGAATCTATATACTTTTCTACACCAATTTGTTCTTTTTCTGTAAGTCCAAAAAGTGTATACAACTCTTGGTCTGTATATTTTTTATCAAATCCTAAATATGGTAAATCTCTTACATGCAAGTTAAAGTTTGAACTACGATTGTTCTCCATATAAAATCTATACAATTTACTAAAAACATAACTTTTAATATTTTCGCATTGTTCTTTTGTATCTGCAGGAATACCAAATGCATTAATGCCAATGCCTAGTGAATCACTAATTGGATTGTAAGTTTCGTCACTTTGATTTGGGCTACCATAATAACTGGTTAAGTTTAAAATTAGTTTCCATGTTTGCTTAACAGATTCTTTAGGCATCCAATAACGTCTACTTGGAATGTAATATACTTCCGTATCAAAATGTTCTGATTGTTCTTCAGCCATGTGTCCAATTTCAATTAAGCCTGCAATAGGCTTATGGTTACGCATATCTTTATATGCGTAGTTTTTAATTTGACTGTAGTCTGTGTTTAACAGTTTATTACTTACTGATACTGCAAGTTGCTCTTGTTCAGTAACAGCAATAACATCACCATTGTACTTTATTTCTGCTGTAGCATCAGGTGTAACTACTGACGTTACACTTTTGTCAGTTGTTTTACTCATTACCCAATAGCCAACTGTTTCACCTGTTTCAAAGTGCTTGTTGATTGTAGTATCAACATGTAACAAGTTATACTGTACAAATAAATCAGTTAGTCTAACAAATCTTTGTCCTTTAGGTTTCTTCATCCATCCTACAGGAGTAATACAACTTAGTATTCCATTTGGCTTTAGAAACTTAACAGCATGTTCTGCCATTACTGCCCATGCTTTTTCGCTTGGGTTTGTTTTAGCGGCATAAGGTGGATTGCTTAGTATAGCATCAAACTGTATATCTGTGTTGTATTCTAAAAAGTCTGCTGTAACTACATTTACATAGCCTCTACGTTCTGCTTCTTTTGTAAACACTTTGTACAAGTCTAGTAGATGTATACTGTTTTTAATTTTATCAGTAGCAATGCCTAATTTAGACATACGTTTTACAAGTAGATCTGCTTCAGTTGCATGACCACAAGCAAACACAAGAACTTTAAAATCATCTTTGAGTAATGTTTCGTCGGATATGTGAGATACAATCTGTTCCCATACTTCAACAGGATCAGGCTTTCCTAGGATACCTTTTTTGTAGTCGGTTATAAACCTCACGAGAGTCTCCTATGCAAAAGGACTGTTGATATTGTTCTTTGTATTTTGTACTATAACATCTAATACAGGTTCGTTCAAGAGTTTTCTGTCAAGTATTACTTGAACTACACCAGGTCCCACACCAAAAAGTTCTTCAAACTCCTCAGCTTCAGATTGATCGTCTGCAATAAGATCAATACACTGTTTATATGTATTTCCTGTACCTGCTAAGTTAAACACGCTAGTTGCACTCATGTTCAATGAACGAACTGCATCATTGATAATCTTTTCCCATGCTTTACGCTCACTGTCTGTAGTTTCATCATCTTCATCATCATCAGACTCGTCACCTTCACGTATTTTGTTCTTTGCTTTATTAACAGCGTCTTTCTTTTTGTCATCGTCTTTAGTGCCTGTTTTTACATTTGCTAAATCTTCAATTAAGTCAAGTGCGGCATCTACATCAACAGTAACATCAGCAACACGCAACAAATGATCATTGTCGCCAAGTATTGCAAACATGTCTTCTTCTGTTACTTCAACTGCTGTACCATAACGTACTTTAAAACAATCTATACTAGAAAGAACAAAAGTTTGTGCTGATGGAAAGTCTTTGTTTTCACTTTTACCAACTTGAATGATTTCGTCTACAAGTATACGTTCAATATTTTCACTACGGTTAGGATCAAAACTAAGATCTAAAATATATCCTGTTTCTTTTACTTCGCCTGCATATGTGTTACCTGGAGTAAGGCAACGGCTTACTTTTTGTACAGTAGCATCTACACCGCCTCTATCGTATGTAATAACAGTTGCTTGTATTTCAGGTATACTATAACTACGTGAACCCATTTGGTTAGCAATAATAATTACACCTTCTTTGCCGGCAATACGTGCTTCATTAATTTCTTTTGTAGTTTCGTACTGTGCTTGTTTGTTAGTAGTGTAGTCACCATTTAACACTTTAATGTGCCAATTAGGTAATGCTCTTTCTGCAATCTCTTTTGTTTGTTTCATTTCACGTTTGTTAGCACTCACTAACAACATAAAACAATCAATGCTATCTTCTGTTAAATTACTTAGATTGATTTCAGGTCTTAAAGGTTCTTCGCCTACTAAACTATTAAACAGTTTGGTAATAAATGCTTTGTTGCTATTAGGCTTTCCCCAAATCTTTACCCAACTTGGTTGTACAACTTCATCTAGTGATTCAACATCTTTCTTAAGGCTGTCTACTTCTAGCATATAGAACTTGCGTTTTACGATATGCTTTTCTGTCTTTTCTAATTGACTGTATGCTGTGTAAATAACTCCGTCTGCACGACCTGAGCCTTTTGCTAGACGCTGTACATTTGTACCACTTGCAAATACTTTTACTAATACACCGTTGTGTGTATCTCCACCAATTAAGAAGTCTAACTTTTCAACTTGATTGTCAGCATGTGTGCCAAAGTCGCCTTCGTCTGCAAAACTAAAAATTTCACTGTTATCAATATCAGCAATCCACTGATGCTTTTTACGAAATGTTTCAATGTCGCCATTTAGACTTACAGGCAACACAACACGATTGCCGTTGTCTAGTGCTTGTTGATATGCGTATGGTGCGTCTTCACTGTTAGGATCAACATATGCAAGATCTAAGAAGTCGTCAAACGCATCTAGCTCACTAATAAAACTAGGATGTACACTAAGCCAGTATGCAGGAAGTAGCATAACACGATTTCCGTATGTTCTGCTAATTTCATTAAACAACATTAGGCCCCAAATTGTTTTACCAAAGCGAGGGCAAAGGTTAGCAATAATAGTTGCAATGTTTTGACCATCATATATTTTGTTAATAATAAGCATTGCTTCGTCTAGTGCTTTTTGTTGTAAGTAACGAAGTTTAACTTTATTACGTATTTTCTTGCCTTCAAAACTTGCTACAAGTTTATCAATATACAAGTTAGCATCTTCAATGTTTGAAGCAGGAATCTTAAACCATTCAGTTCCTTTTCCGTCTGTGTGATGTAACCCGTCTTTGGCTAAAACTTTATGTAGTTGATAGTCACGTTTAATTACTTGTAGATTGTTCCAGTTACCTACAACAATTTTTTCTTCGTACTCCGCGGCGCCACCTTGTTCGTTCATACGAACGTCAACGTTACGAATACTGTCTCCAACTTTTGTTAAGACGTAACCATTAAATTTAGATTGTGCTGAAGGATATGTATAAGCATAAAGGTTGATCATTAGTCAATCTGCGTCCATTTTTTATTTGCTAAGTTTTGACTTTCTACCCAACGGATAAACAAGCCTGCTTCGCGGCCCATTGCCTCAATTTCCCAAGGCTGGTCCCAATAGTCTGGATCTTCTTGTATCCACTTGCCTTGCCATCTATGCTTACTTACTCTTGAACCTTCGTATAGTTCACCACGAGCATATTGCTTTACGTGTACCATCTCGTGACAAATAGTTTCTAATAATTTTCGTAGTGGAAGTTTCTTATGAATTTCTAACTCAAATACTCGTGGACGATCATTACGTTCTGCATCGCCCTCAGGATCAGCTAAACAATATCCCATCGCTTCGCCGTCTTTAATGTCTTTGAGCTTTACGTAGATATCGATATTCGTCATCCTTGGCATCAACTTGTTAACACAATACTCGATTGCACTCGGGATATATTTACGCTGACTAACGTTAGCACCAGTGATTGTGATATTCATAGGATGTCCTTTGTTCTAAGTTATACATATAGTATACACTAGAACAAGTCAGTTGTCAAGAGTTTTTGGCGAATTAAAGAGCTTCTTTTTTGGCTTTTAGTTCTTCTTCCACATCAATTTTCTTAATAAGCAATGTGCCTTGATCTCCAATTTCTATCTTCATTGGATCGCCAGGTTTTAGATCTAATTCTTTTGCAATTTCGGGAGGAATTTTAAAGTTTACATTTTCGTCATCTCCCGGTATTTTTTCAAAAACGTCTTCTACTTTATATGTTTTTTGCATGTGTTCTCCTGTGATAAATATTTATATGAAGGACGAGTATGTGGACGTCTTCCGTGGCGTTGTTCAAAATACGCAAAACAGCACAGGCTACAACTTGCCAGAGCATGTTGAAGCATACGTTGTAATGCTACTTGCAGATCATGTCGAGAAAGTTGATTTCTTGCCAAACACTTCGTTCGGTGAAACATTCCTTAAACTCAAAGACAGCCGTTCTGCAAAAGAGCTAGGTGATACGTGTCTTTTTGTATCAGGAGTATTTCCCTCATACGGTAGTAAGCATGGTATCAATAGACGCTACTATCAGGACATTGGATCAACATCATATGATAAAGCATCACAACAAATGAATGAAGAGCTATTTACTACGCTCTCCATACACTTTGTTTTCCTATCTCATTTTATTGATCGTTCTGTACGGTCGACCAAACGTGTGCAGAATATCCTTTTCCGTTAGTATCACCGCCTGCGTTATCAACTTCAACTCCATCGTACTCAATCATTGTAACAGTATCTTCACCGTTTAAATATTCTGTTGTGTGTACTTTTAATTTCTTAGGATCAAAGTCTCCAGTAGTTTCAATGACACCGTCAAAGAACGTACCTTTTTCGCTTGAGTATAACTGTGCAATATAGTCTGTGCCTTCTGGTGCTTCGTCCTCACAGCCCATTTCAGTTAGTTCAAGTTCCCAGTTGCTTTCTTCTTCAAGCTCACTTAACATCTCTTGCAAGCCTTGGCTTTCAACAACTTCAGCAATATGACTTGCACCGTATTCCATTGAATCAACTTCATCTACACTAATGTATGCACTTCCCCATTCGACACCGTATGAGTGTTCAAACTCTGTGTGCGACTCGTACCAAGGACGCTTGTAGTTGTCTTCGTCTTTGTCATGCAAGAACTGTGCTGACTCTGGAACACTTTCAATTTCTTCGTATTCAGTATCGTCGTCTTCGTCACTGTTCATGTATTGCACTAAATCATAATCACCATGTGATTCGCACAAAGGTTGCCAAAAGTCGTGTGCTTCCTTTGTAATAGTCATGTACGCACTTTCACCACCGTATCCACTTACTTGTATACTGTAGAATCGTGGTCCTTTAATTTGTTCTACTAATTCTGTTTTTTCTTCTGATGTTGCCATTTCATATCTCCATGTCTGCGGCTACGATATATCTATCTTCGCTTGAATGCAATTCGCCAGGTCTGTGCCAAGACTTACCTGGGAATATTATCCAGTTACCAATTTTAGCAGGCGCTTGTATAAGTCCTTCAGCCTCAGGGCCATCCGGAGCAAATTCTGTACCTGCCGTCTCTTTCAGCGGTCCTGGTACATCTAAATAATATACCCCGCTTAAAACTAAATTATTTTCTCTAGTGTGTTGATGCCAATATGTATTGCGATCTTCTTGTGTTGCTTTATTAGTTCTGTAAGCCCAAGACTTTACAGACTTAATTTGTTTTTCTTGTTGCATGTATGCAAAGCAACTCCAAATAAAACTCATCTTAAGATTTATCCAGTAGTCTTTTGGCAAACTAAAAATATTAATATTTGTTTGATATGGAGGACTATTCGTCCAGTAACTTCCGCTACTAATTAAGTAGTCAATATCATTCTTCATCTCATCCATATGTTTAGGTGAGATCAGAGAAGTCCAGTCGTAGTACTCATATTCTATCATGCTATTATAATAACATCATAGCAAGTGGTTGTCAAGTATTTTTTTCTAAGATAGGCCTACGAATACTCAAAACTTTTGTTTCGTTGTACAACACTACACTTACTTTACTAGACTGATTGCCACCTAGTATGTAGTAATATGTTTGACTGCCTGATATTTCTTTTCTAAGGAATAGTCCAACGTGTCCTTGCCAAGGCTGATTGCCTCTTGGAAACACAACTATGTCGCCTGCCTGTATTTCGTCTTTAGTTATAGAAGTTCCGTAACTTAAAAATCCTCTTGCTGTAAGCGGGTGTGGATGTCCTATTGTGTTAAGACTAGCATAGTTGCTTTCTTCTAGGACAGCATTAATAAATGCGGCACACCATTCTGTATGTATAGGATCTACACCTAATAGAGTATCTAGTTCTACTCGGTTTATACGTTCGTTATACCCAACGTATTTGACTGCGGACTGCAATGGTTGTAGATGACTTTGCTCCGATGCTTGCTCGCACCCGCAAAGAACCATTGCACAAAGTAATAAGGCTCTCATAAGGTATTTACCGGAATATTTCACATAAATAATACTATGTAGAGCGTGAGGGCTTTTATTTTATGGATTTTGTTACACTAATTAATGATGTTGGTTTTCCAATCGCAGGTGCGCTGGCAGCCGGCATTTTCGTGTATCTTACCTTAAAATTTATTTTAAACGGAGTTACAGATTCTGTTACAACTCTAAAAGGCATAATTGGTTCCTTAGACAATCGTGTGCAAACAATGAACAACGATCTAGTAAAGATAGATGCGTTGCTTAGTTACACCGTAGGCGTCAAACCTAACGTTGATCGAATAGCGGCTAACGAAGGTAAAGAAGACGCAAGGAGAGATTGATGGAAACTGAACTAGTTGCTACTATTAAAGACTTAGGATTTCCTATAGTTGCGGCACTAGGCATGGGCTATTTCATTTACTTCATATGGAAGTGGGTAACAGAAACTATTGATCCTATAATAGGACAAACAATGGGTACACTAATTAAATTAGTTGACCGTGTACGTATGTTAGACAATGACATGATACGTATGAACATGAAGCTTTCAATGGTATTAGAGCATAAAGGCAAAATATCAGAAGAGCTTACAGAAGACCAAAGAAAACAACTCCAAGATTTAGTTGACAAATACACTGATACTGAAAACAATAAATTTGACAGTACAGGTGCTTCGCCTACTAAAAAGGAAGAGAACAATGGAAAAAAGTAGTATACAGGAAAAGGAAGAATGGACCTCCTTGGACTATGTTACTAATAACCTACGGAAGCATAGCGATAGTATTTGCGGTGTTGGCTGTGGTGTATTAGTTTTTACACTTATAGCAATTATATATACTATAATTATTTTGTAGTCGCAATAAAAACACCATTCCAATCTTTTGGAAGTTTTTGTGTCTTTTGGAATTTACAACGTTCTATCCACATGTCATAATATCCTGCCATTCTACCGTTAAAATGTCTTTCTAATCTTTCACATATGTATATTGCTTCGTCGAACTTTTGTGCAAGATACGCTTCATACATTTGTTCGTGCATTTGTTTACTTTTTATATCAGACTTATTATTCATTCCGTCTAGTACTGTCCAAATACCAATACCTACTGTTTTACCTTTAACTGCTAAGTCGTCTATTTTTAAGTAGAAGAAGTCGTCTTTAGTTTTTTGATATGTAGCATCTCCTACTAAAAGGACACATCCGTATTCTTTACATTTGCTTTCAATTCTTGCCGCTGTGCTGACCGCATCGCCAAGTACGTCATAGCTGTGTCTAGCTGTGCTTCCCATTTCACCCAAGTATCCAAGTCCAGTATTGATCCCTGCCCCCATACCAACGGGAGGTCGTCCTTCAGCAACAATCTTATCATTAAATTTCTCCACTGCTTTAAGCATGTCTAGTCCACATTGTACAGCCGTACGTGGATGATGTTTATCTTCTATAGGTGCATTATGTACGTGCATACTTGCATCACCAATATATTTTATAACCATACCATCTGCATCAAGTATTGGTTGTGTAATAGCATCCATATAGCCATTCATAATTTGAGTAAGGCCTTTTACATCATCACCAAATGATTCACCCAATGGTGTAAAGCCTCTTAGGTCTGAGAAACAAATTGAAACTTCTTTCTTCATACCGTCTTTAATAAGTGCCGGATTTTCCTGTAATAAGCGTACTACAGTAGGACTTGCGTATCCTGCGAACTGCTTTTTAATTGCTTGCTTCTCTAAGAACTCTCGTACAAATTTGATACCATATACTTGCAATGCGACTATGATAAACACTATAACAGGCGCTGTAACGTCTAGTAACAGCTTCTCTGTTGCGTATGTGTATATACTGTAGGGTACAACTCCACCTATTAGTACAACTGTTGTAGCAAGCCCTACAAGCATCCAACGACTTAGTAGTATAAGCAATAAGCCACCTATTACTAATGCTAACAGTTCTGCATCAGGTGCCCAATCAGGACGCTGTATGTTTGTACCATTGAACATTGTGCCTAGTACAGCCGCTTGTACTTCGCCTGCATATACGCTACCTATTGCTGTAGGAGCAGGGTTAGCAATGCCTGCGGCAGTTACATCTACTATTACTATTGCACCAGCAAAGTCGTTTGGTAAGTCTGCTATGCTCACACGGTTTGAACGTTGGCTCCAGTCTATCCATACACGCCCTTCTGAATCTGTAGGTATAATACCAAACTGTGGTATACGCATTTTCTCAATTCCAAACTGATTTAGTTTGATTTGGAAACTAGGATCGCCTGCTATTACACGTAGAGTTTCTAATGCTAAACTAGGATATAGTGTATCATCTACAACTGCAACTGTTGGCATACGTCTTACTACACCATCTATTTCTGGTTCTGTACTTACAATACCTGCTCCGACTGAATTGTTTTCTAGTTCAGGTATGTTTGCAATAATGCCACCGTATGGTAAAATGAGATCTAAATAGTCAGCATTGATAATTGCCGCTCCAGGATTGATAGGCTCGTTTTTTGTTTTATCACTTGGACGACTTGCTAGTATAACTGGTAGTGCTAACATAGTTTCTGCTAGTTCTGCATCACCACCTAGTCTATCTACCTCTGGCATCATTATATTCCATACAACTAAGCCTGCGCCTTTGTCGTATAAGTCTTTTATAATGTCTGAATATATTTGTCTTGGAAAAGGATACTGTCCGTATTTGTCCAAAGTAGCATCATCAATCTCTGCTACAAAGATATTATTCTGTGTTGGTTCTTGGTTAACAATTAATTGATCAAAATAGTTTAGTTTGATACTTTGTAAGAAGTTGCTTGGATTTGAAAATGCGTATACTAATAGTCCTAGTGTTAATAATGCCCACCAAGGGCTTAGTAGTCGTTTCATCATTTTAATCCCATTAATTTTCTTTTTAATTCTTCGGCTTTATTATTTTGCTCTTGCTTCTGATTGCTTGTTTGTACATTATTTCTTTTTGATCGTTCTTCCGGCTCCACCATGAACTTGGTTTGTGTCTGTGAAGTTTGATTGGGTTGCGCTGACCTTCCAATATTGCTTCGTATAGCGGCGATCCTTTTCTTAATTGAATTGACTTTGAATTCCAGTTCATCTTCAAATGCCCTTTCTACTGCCGGAGCAGTTTTCGCGGTTCTACAAATGATGTTACATAACCATTCCCTCATATGTGTATTTAGTACTGAGTTACGCTAACACTACATCCGCTAGGGTTAGTGCATATACTTGTCATTGTGTATGATTTTGCTGAAGTGCTGTGTTGTTCTAAACTAAAGTCGTATGCTGGTCCATATGTACTTGACAAGTCGATAGTTGCACTGTGTGCGCCGCCACCGTGTTGATTTATATCAACTAGATTGTAGTTGCCTTCTATGTCAAGATCAAGGTATGTTGAGCCTTGGTTTCCATTTTGCTGTGCTAAAATATTGTTGTCGTCTCCGTCTATGTCAACATACATTGTGTGAGCACCATTTTTACGTTGTGATAAGTTTACTTCATTATCGTCGCCAATTATACCAGCGTTTAATTCGTGTGATGCCCAACAACAGTTTGCGGCTTGATCAGTTTGTGCTGAATGGAAGACATTGTTATTACCTGTAATAGCAACATATGCGTCGTGGTCACCACCTTCGGTTGAGTCAGTAGTACCATCTATCTGCTTGCCTTGCCACATTTTTACGTTGTTATCATCACCCGTTAATACTAGTCTACCAAAGTTGCTTTCGCCACTGCCACCTTGATAACCATCTACTGTGTTGTCATTTCCTATAACAGCAATTTCTGCTTGTTCGTATTGTGTTCCGTTTTGTGTTAGTGTTAGTGTATTCCTGTCTCCAGTAACAGGTGTGTTGCCGTAGCCATACACCATATGATTGTTACCGTCCTGGTCAATAACAATAGTATTGTCGTCTCCGTTCGCTTCAACTACAGCTAAATTATCATCACCGTCTTGTGTGATTGTTATGCTTTGATCATAGTCGCCGCCATTACCAACTTCTGCTGAAACATAGTTGTCGTCGCCTGTTTGTGTTACGTCAAGCACACAATTATTACCGTGACAGTCTAAAAATGCTTCGTTGTCGTTGCCTGTTTGAGTTGCGTTACTAGTACCGTTGCCAGCATACGTATAAACCTTTACAGCATTACCATCACCTGTTTGGTTGTATGTTGTACTAGTATTGTTGCCACTAATTGTTGCTTTGCTAGTGCCACCTGACATACCAGTAATTGTATTATCATCACCGTCTTGTGAGATAGTTAAGTCAATGCTGTTACCAACTTGGTTTATATAAATTTCATTAGCCATACAGGATTGACTAAAGAAGTAAGTTAATATAACTGCTATTCCTAAATGTGTTCCTGTAAGTTTCATTACTGTCTCTGATCGATATTTATTTTATTGTTACCTGCGCCAAGCATATAATCATATACTACTTCGTCGCCCTGTCCTATATTTATGGTGTAACCATATGCTTGATTTAAGTCAAGCCTTAAATAATTATTTACATCTCTACTTGTACGTTCTACTATCCAACTAGGGTCCTGGTCTTGTAATGAAATACGAGTTGCTTCATCATAACCGCCCATCTGTTGATTGTTTAAAAACAATTCATTTTCTCTCTCTAACTGATCTCCAAACAATGCTAGTAGTGCTTTGTTTAGTTCATCAATCATATCATACAACAACTCTCCTAGATAGTAGTCTGCTCCATGATCTAATTCTGTTACCCAAATGTTTTTAATATCATCAACTAATGCATCTTCATCTAAGCCGTCGAAGTCTAATGCATCAATACCAAGAAAGTCAAACATCTTTCTTGCTCGTCTTTGTATTTCCATTTCTTCTTCTTGGATTGGAGAACGTTTACGAACTATTAACATGTTATTAATTTGTTCTTCATCTAATCCTATTATAATAGGAGGGCTTGGTTTTTGTCCACTGTGGCTAACTTGAGTTGCTTGAAATGCTTGATTCATTAAAACAAATCCTGCATCAGTTTCTACACTAATTTCGCCTGTAACACAATAACCTTCAACATCACAACTAGGTAATAGTGTTATCATCGATCCACCAATTTCGTCTACAACCATAATAAAGTCTGTACCACGTACAGAGATTGTTGCACTTGGTGTACGTATCCTTACATTTTGTCTTGAGTTTTTAGCAATTTGGCCACTTGCATAACGTACTGTTCCTAGTGCCGCTCTTATGTCTAGTTTACCTGTGCCTGATGCTGGATCATACACAAAGTCGTCAATAATTAATTTACTGTTATCACGTACATCAACTCGTGTATCATCTATAAAATCCAAACGCATTTTACCACGTTCAGTTATAGCTACATCCATTGATTGTAAAGAAGTACCTTCAGTATCGCCTACAGTTTCGTTGTCGCGTTCAATAACGCCAGAGCCATTTAGTTCAGTCACAGTTCCTATACTGTCAGCTGAACTAAATTGTGGAATAATGATAAAGGTAAGTAGTACTAACCATTTATACATTATTAGTCACTCTGTGTAATATCTACGTCTTGACTATCGCCACTAAACGTTGCATCAACTGTGTTGTCTTTTATACCGCTTTGTGTAATATCATATGTACTACCGCCGCCTGTAATGTTTAAGTTAATAGTGTGACCGTTTGCATCTCCATCACCTGTGCTATTAATAGTTAATGCATTACCTTCGTCACTGTTTGCACTTGTAGTTGCTAGTGATGCGCTGTTGTCCATTACTACAGTTAACGCCATACTCTTACCATCAATAGTTGAGTTAAGAATATTGTTATCGCCATCGATATCAAAGTTAATAATCGAACCATCTGAGTCAGCACTTTCACCTATGTTAAATGTGTAAGTGTTGTCACTGCCGTCACCGTCAATGTTTAATGTTACGTTTTCACAGTTACCAGACCCTGCTGTTCCTGTACTATCACAGTTTAGTGTTACAGCATTTGAGCTTCCGTAGAAGTCCCAAGTACCTGTATAAGTATCGCCGTTAATGGCTGCCACTATAGTATTCAAACTACCTGTTTGCGTAATACTAAATGTCATGTCGTCACCTTTGATAATCATATCAGTGGTGCTGTTTCCTATTGCGTTGTCAGTTCCATCTTGGACTATGTCTAAATCCAAACTATCGCCTACTTGCGTAATGTATATGTCATTAGCCAGAGCGAGGTTGGACACAAACAATAATCCTAATATTCCAAATATTTTTTTCATAATTGCCCTCAATTAATATCTGGGACTGTATCTTCTTGTTTTACTTCTGCTTCAGGAAATACTTCAGGAAACGCTTTCTTAACGCCTTCCTCAGTATCTATAATACCCTCTACTCCATCTACAAACTTCCACATATCCCTATTGTTTCCTTCGTGTACCAGTTCTATAATACCTTGTTCTATCGCCGCCCGTACCGCATAGTTAACTGGTTCGTTAACACTGTAGCCGGTCTCGGCTTCTACAAGTTTTGTACCCAAGTCAAAAAACTTGAATATGTCCGCTCCGGACCTATAGCTCGCGATTGTCTTTTCGGTTGCTATACTCATAAGCACTTTTCCTGTGCTTACGCTCACTAAACGCATTACTACAGTTACAGTATCTACACGATACTCCGTCTGCGCCCCTACGCCTAAATACCTAGCACCAGCACCGCCAACTGCTGTGTTGCTGTCATACCCGACAATTCCCCCTTCGAGTATAAGCCCTGCAAACAACATCGGCTTTAACGGTGTTGGGCCATTTGGAAGTTGTTTTTCATATAACTCCCTCGTGCTTCGAATAAGTTGACGTTCTTTTATCAAATTATCCATGCCCACACGCTCTACAACTTCAAACCAACTTCCATTTCCTACATCTTGGAGTGCCTTGATAACCCATACTTCTGATCCTTGGGTCACCGCGCTCGACAAGTTAGCAATATTGTCTGCCGGTTTACGCTGTCCGGTCGCATCTCTGAAACCATAAACAGCGATTGTAATTTTTGGTCCATCTAACGCGGGGACCGCCGCCATTCTATCTTTGATCGGACTTACTTGTAAGTTTGGACTATTGTCCGTACTTCTTACGATCTCCAAGCTCGGAGTCATTGCGCATCCGCCCAACATTAAAATTGTGAGTATTAATACTACCAGTTTCATTAGAAGTTAAATTCTCCTGCTCCTGGTATAGTGATTTCAGTTGTAGTACCGTCCTCACCAACAATCGTTAATGTGATACTGCCTGTAGTAGGATCTTTAACCCAAGTTATAGTTGAGCCCTCAATCTCTGCTGTGCCTGTGTTTGCACAATTATCTGAACAACTTGCAAACATAGCGTCTACCATTTGTTTACTTAACTGTGCGTAAATTCTTGATTCAACATTCTTTAAAAATTTATTTAAAGTAGTGTTTTCTAATTCACGTTCTAATCGCCTAGTTTCTGCCTCTGCCTCTTTACGCAAGTCTTCCTTACGATTGTGTTGCAACTGTTCTACACTCAGTACGTGAGTTGAATAACCGTTCCCATAATGGAAAGCCGGTGACTTAAACCCCCATCCAAGCTCTGACGCAACACTTGGTGTCATTGCACTAACGGCGAGTAACAGAATTGATAATTTTACTTTTTTCATAAAAGATTCCTCCTTTGTATTTATCGGGAGGCCAATCAAGTTAAATACTTCTAGTACATTACAATAGATATTTAGTGTAAAATATTTTACGAATAACTGGGTATATTATGAAAAAACGAACAAAAGACGAACACGAAAAGAATCTTGAAGAACAAAAAGCCTTATGGGACATATTCGATGAGTGCTGGCCGCAAGATAATATAGAACCATCTACATTACCTCAAGAAGTTGAGCAGTTAGAATTGAATTTAATTGAAGGTGCAATGTCTGTTGCTAATAAAAACAGAACTAAAGCCGCAAAGGCTTTAGGTATCAGTAGAGAAAATTTAATATATAAATTAAGAAAGTATGAACTAGGCTAGTTTAACTTGGATACCAAGTTCGCGGTCTTGTCTGCTATTCTGGTAATAAACAGCACCTTTAGCACTTTGTGGTACACTGTTATGTAACTGGTCACCACTAATAATGTATATGTAAGATGTTTGACCTATAATTAATACACCATTGTGTCCTGCGGCTTTAGCATAGTCATTAAACAATGCTCTGTTCCATAGTAGTCTAAACTCTGGTGTACCAAATGCATTTTCAATTTCAGGTCTATTCCCGTCAAACCAACCTTTGTTGACTGCGGCCGCTAGTGCTTTAAATCCTTCTGGATCATTTTCTTTCATTTTAGACCAATCAAAGTCTTTACCTTGACCACTTGCTCCTAGTACTGAAATACTATTTCTATTTTCGTACTCAGTTCCTACTAGTGCTTGTGTTATTGGCTGTTGTTGAATTTTTCTTCTGTCATTATAGATACGTCCACCGCCGCCACCTGAGCCGCCGGATTTAATTTCTATTTTTTGTCCACCAATAATAAGATCGCCACCTGCGCCGTCATCTGCATATGTTATGTTTTTACTCATAATAGCAAATGCCGCTTCGTATGGTCCTGCGTCTGACTTACCTGCTTTGTAAGTACCTAGTTTCATAAACAGTTTTTCAGCAATACCTTCTTCGATAACACTTAACAATGGTTTAGCACTATCCATACCTTTTGCAGGTATTAGTTCTTTAAAATTAATAAACTCGTAACCGTCATTCCATTTACCAATAAAATCTTTAACTTCAGTACTGTTACCTAGTGTAGGTATAAGTTTAATTAAGTATGCAATTACATCAACGTTAACATCTGGATCTTCTTTACCAATGTTACTTAGATAGGTTTCAATACGTGTGCCAACCTGTGGCCCAACTATAAGACTATATGCTTGATCAAAGATTGGATCGTCAGCTCTCTTTTTATTAAGAGTTCTTATTACTCGATCTTTTTTCTTTTCGTCTTCAGTTTGTTCGTTAATCTGTTTGAATTCATTAAAACGCATTGATATATCCTAGTTCTTTTTAGTATTTATGCTAGTTTAGGAAATAACATGTCGCGGCAGAACACTTCTACATCTTCTTCCGGCAAGCCTAACGACTTCATAACATTTGGTGTATGTGGATTTTGTTGCTGATTGTGGCAATAGTAATCTTGTGCCGCTTGAACTTCATCTCTGTTACCAGCACCGTCAAACTGTGGTACTTCGTCAAACCAAGCACGTAAATTGTTAAGAGCAATGTCAATAATAGCACACGCTTCTGCTTCATCGCTTACATTACCCGCGGCAAGCATTTTATCTGTGAAGATGTTAGTTGCCCACTCTGGTAAGGCACGTTGTTTCTTAGGTATAAAGTCTTCAACGCTTTCTTTGTATCCATCGATCATAATATGATCTATTGTAGCACTAGGACTAAAATCGTGGAAGGCTCCAGTCATTTTATTCTTACCTGCAATAACATCAAAGCCATATATAGGCGCATCGTTATTAAGTACAGGAAAACAACATACGTGCATCATCCATAAGCCTTTAGACTCACGTGCATCTACAACATCTATGTGCGCTCTACGTACACTGTCGTTTGCATACACACGGTTAATCCAACTGCCATCTTCTTTATTAAAGTGGTCTAGTCCTGGTTCTGCAATCTCAGTTGCATACTCTTCAAATATGTTAAGTATATCACTCTGACACTGCGTCAGATGGTTCCAAAGTACGCTCAAGGCCTAACTCCATTAGTTGTTGAAATAATTGTGTTGCTGAGTCAAATACCCAGTTAGCTTCTTCAGCCATGTCATCTGATACAATAGCACGTATCTTTTCTTTGATTTCGTTTGTGTCGCCTTCGAAGTCATACATTTTGCCTTCACCTGGAATACGCTTCTTAATCATTTGTCCGCCACTTAGGTCGCCCATGATCAAAACATAAATGTGTGCAATAAGTTTCTCTCTATCTTGCATGATTGATCTCATGCGGTGTAAGTAGTCAATTGTACTTTGCACCATTAAAGGTTCTTTATCGTGTTTCCATAGTTCTGCAATATCTGCTTCTATCTTTAACTTTCTACGTATATCACCTGTCTCTGCAAATATACCTTGTGCGCCTGCCATTGCTTCTAAGATGTCATACTTTTTGTGTTGATTCCACAAGTAAGTAGCATACAAGTCAGGATGGATTTTACCACTCATTAACAGTTTTGCAAATTCTTGTCTTTCTGCGTTCTTGTGATGTTCCCAAGTAAGCTCTTTTAGTTTACTACTCATTCTTGCTCCATTTTGACTGCTAAAGGAAATCCATGATTTCTACTTGCAGTAGTTGCTTCAATTGTCTTTTGTTCGGCTATTTCATATGTATATATGCCCGCAACGCCTGACCCTTCGTTATGAATGGCTAGTGTGATTTGTTCTGCTGTTTCTCGAGTATGTTTGAATATGTTTTGTAACACTTCAATAACCCACTCCATCGGAGTCTGTTCATCATTTAAAAAGATAACCTTATACATAGGAGGCTCTTTAATTTCCTTTTTCAGGACTTCGTCTATCTTAACTACTTCGTCTAGTGTAGTGTCTTCCAAGTTCATTATTTGCTCCTTAATAGGGGGAGATATTTCACTCCCCCAACTGCTTACTTGTTGTCGTAACCAACTGCATCAATTGTAGTTTCACTATTGATTGCAATCTTCTTTGGCTTCATTGCTTCTGGTACTTCACGTACTAGATGAATGTTTAGCATACCTAACTCTAAGTCTGCACTGCGTACATCTACATGATCTGCAAGTGTAAAGTCTCTACGGAAAGTTCTTTCTGCAATACCTTTGTGTAGGTAATTTACAGTGTCATCACTTGGATTCTTAGAACCTTCTATTGAAAGTACGTTACCTTCTTTAGTAACGTCTAGGTTGTCCATACTAAATCCAGCAACAGCCAATGTGACCATAAATTCATCTTCATTGATTTGTGCTATATTATATGGTGGATATCCAGCACCTTTTTGTGCTGAGTTTTCAAATAACCTATCCATGTCATCAAACATTTGATCGAATCCAATAAAATGCTTATGCATTGATGGTAGGTTTAGTGTAGTTAGTCTTGTCATAGTTTTCTCCTTTATTAAGCAAGTTTAACATATGTACCCTTTCGGCGTACAAGTTTATTTACCTTCAGTATTACCTTCAGTAAATTCTGCATCAACGATGTGTTCATCTTTTTCGGTGTCAGTAACATCGAATTCTTCTTGAGCTTGATCCTGTTCTGAGCTATCTTTAATAGCAAATATAGGTCGCATAGCCTCTTGAAGTTTTGCAAACGCTTCGTCAATTACAACTTTGTCGTCACCTTTACACGCTTCTTCAAGACTTTCTATACTAGCATTAAACACTTCAACATCTAAATCTCTTAGTGTTTCGTTGTCTTTAACTGCTTCGTAGTCTTTCTTAAACTGTGCAATGGTTCCTTCTGCTAGGTTCTTAGTATCTACTAGTTCCCTTGCAGTCTTATCTTTGTCAGCATTAGCTTCAGCGTCTTTGATCATTTGCTCAATTTCGCTTTCGTTAAGTCCGCTTGAATCCTTAATCACAATGTTTTGTTTCTTTTGTGTTGCAGTATCCATTGCTGACACATTCAAGATACCGTTTGCATCTAAGTCAAAGGTAACTTCAATTTGTGGTTCGCCTCTACGTGCTGGTCTAATACCGTCTAGGTTAAACTGTCCTAGTACTTTATTATCACGTACAAACTCACGCTCACCCTGTCCAACTGTAATAGTTACGATAGGTTGATTGTCTTCTGCCGTACTAAAAGTTTGTGACTTCTTAGTAGGAATAGTTGTGTTCTTATCGATGATCTTAGTCATCACACCACCCATTGTTTCAATACCTAATGACAGAGGAGTAACGTCTAACAATAGTACGTCATTTGTTTCTCCACTTAGTACTGAACCTTGAATAGCCGCACCCATTGCAACTGCTTCATCTGGGTTAACATCTTTACGAGGTGCTTTACCAAAGAAGTTTTCAACTGCTGTTTGTACTGCTGGCATACGTGTTTGTCCACCAACTAGTATAACTTCGTCAATGTTCTTTGCTTCAATGCCTGCGTCTTTACATGCAGTCTTACAAGGTTTGATTGAACGCAATATTAGTTTTTCTACTAGTGATTCAAACTTAGCTCTTGTAATACTAATTGTTAAGTGCTTAGGTCCTGTAGCATCAGCAGTAACGTATGGCAAACTTATTTCTGTTTGCGTTGTGCTACTAAGTTCTACTTTTGCTTTTTCAGCGGCTTCTTTTAAACGCTGTAGTGCCATTGAATCAGTCTTTAGATCAAAGCCATCTGACTTTTTAAATTCGTCTACTAAATGATCTAGTAGAGCATTGTCAAAATCTTCACCACCTAAGAATGTATCACCATTAGTTGACAATACTTCAAATTGCTTCTCACCATCTAGTTCAGATATCTCAATAACTGAAATATCAAATGTACCACCACCTAGGTCATAAACTGCAATAGTTCTATCACCTTTAAGTTGTTGGTCCACACCATAAGCAAGTGCCGCCGCTGTAGGCTCATTGATAATACGTAGGACTTCTAATCCTGCAATTTTACCTGCGTCTTTTGTTGCTTGTCTTTGTGCGTCATTAAAGTATGCCGGCACTGTAATAACTGCTTGGCTTACTGTTTCGCCAAGATATGATTCTGCTGACTCTTTAATTTTACGAAGTATTTCAGCACTAACTTGTTGTGGTGCTATTTCTTGACTATTAACTCTAACCCATGCATCACCGTTTCCAGCTTCACAGATATCAAAGGGCGAATTCTTAATGTCCTTTTGAATTACTTCGTCTTTAAATTTGCGACCAATAAGTCTCTTTGCCGCATATATTGTGTTTTTTGGATTTGTTACTGCCTGTCGTTTAGCAGGCATACCAACTAGTGTTTCTTTGTCTGTGTACGCAACAATACTAGGTGTTGTTCTTTGGCCGTCTTTATTTTCTATGATTTTTTGTGCCGAGCCTGTTACCACTGCTAGACAACTGTTTGTAGTACCGAGATCGATACCTATTACTTTTCCCATGTTTTTCTCCTTTTATAAGCAAGTAAATTGTAGTGCAGAACCCTTTCGGCGTCCTACACTACTATTTATCTAGTATATTATACTAGAATTCGAATTTGAAGTCAACCACAAAATGCGCCACTTCTTTTTTGAAGTTTCTATCTAGATCGATTTCAACTTGTGGCACAATTTTAAAGTTATTCAATACTCTGTACTCTGCACCAATAAAGGTTTGCATATGTGAGTACGAAGTGTCTTTTTCTTTATAACTGTGTTGCCAATGTGGTTCAAATACAACAAATGGTACTAGTCCACCGTAATTAGTTTGACTCATAAAACCAAACTGAGGGCGATATCTTAAGACATCATATTTTGCCTCTCTATCACGATGCTCAAATCTGTGGTTATAAAAATACCCACCTTGTGACCACGCTTTGATTTGAACACGTAACCAATGTTCATGTAAGTTACCATTTTCTACGTAACGATATTCTGCTCTGTATCCGTCATACTTTTCGTCAAAATCCTTACGGAAAATAAAATGGGTCTTGTCCTTATTTTCATAAGTTCTGTAACCCAAGGTAACACCTGAGTCTTTGTGTTTTACAAAAGTATTAATTTCTGTATAATCAAAGTCCTCTGCACTTGCATAACTAGTGCTTGCAAACATCAAGATGCTTGCCATTAATGCTGTAAATATAATTTTCATTATAGTTTCTCCTAAAATGAGAATACCCGCCTAGGGCGGAGATCCTTCTATATAATATCGTATAAACCTATATACGATTTAGTTTTAAATTAATAGTGTAGCGCCTCCGGCACTTACTAATAATATCATCCATACTCCAAGAGCACTTGCATATTTGCGCCAAGGTGTACCAAAGTACAACTTACCTATTGCCATGCACTTATGCATAGGCGATACTAAGTATCCGCAATAGTCTAGTGCAAAGAACCATACAAAGTATTCAACTCCGTACACTAATGACAATATAGTTGTTATTGCCGCAAATCTGCTACTTGATCCAAACGCAAATGCTGAACCAAAAGCCAACGCACTTAACGTAATAAACCCTTGGGTTGTATTAATGTCAAAGGTTGAGTTTTCAAGATACGCTTTGATATCATTAGTATACTCTCTTGTAAAGTTAGCCATTATGATAATAACAGCGACCCAAGCAAGTAGTTTAAAGTCTACAAAGCCTAGTAACTTTTTGTAGTCCCACGTCATAGTTAATACCATGTAGTAGAACAACAAGCCTCCAAACACTAACCAAGGGTCTAAACCTGCTATTGGTTTTAGTGCTAGGATAATTGCAAATAAGAAAGGTACTACGTTTCTTAAAACGTTCGAAACTTTAAAATGTTGTTTTTGGATATTAAGCTCAATGTCATCTTCTTTGATAAAGAACATAATGTATCCGAAAACTAATCCTAAAGATACAACTAACAGTGGTAGTAGTGAATACACTACAGCACCGTATGTAATACTAAATGCGGCCATTGGTATAAGAATAGTCTTTTCCAATGGGGACCACACATAGTAATGGTGTGTTGACAAATAGTCAATAATGCCAAACTTTTCTCGTCCCTTTGATCCTTTCGGAGGGGCGATAGTATCTAACATACCGGCTGATATTGTCACTCTACCTGATATAGGGAGAATACCTGTGAACGCACTCATTAGTGCGACAATCGCTCTTTTTGATTTAAACACTTTTTGTATGTAAGCATAAGCGCCTGCAAACAAATTGTGTTGTTTAATCAATCCTGCAACCATCATAATGAACGCAATAAACAATAGGTATTCTTGCCCCTTGTACAGCAAGTGGATATTTTCCAAGGTCATTTTTATCTCCTGTGTTTATTTTCCTATGGTTGAAGACTCATAAAACCTATTATGAGTTTCAGTACAACGGATGAATGTTGTACACTTACTCAGTTGCTTTAATTTAATAGCACCTGCGTAAGTACAGGTCGATCTAATTCCACCTAAGATTTCTTGTATTGTTATTTTTACAGATCCCCTATATGGTGCTAGGACCGTCCTGCCTTCTGATGAACGATAATCCTTCAGTCCACCAAAATGCTTGTCGTTTGCACTTTCACTACTCATACCGTAGAATTGTACAAACTGTTTTTCTTCGACTCGGCGTGTCTCTTTTGTTTGGTCGCCAACGTCTTCTCGTATAATTTCATTTGTTTGATAGTACTTGGTAATTACTTCGCCACCACCTTCATCGTGTCCGGCAAGCATACCTCCTAGCATTACAAAGTCAGCACCTCCAGCAAACGCTTTAGCAACATCGCCAGAACTAGTACAACCGCCATCAGCGATAATATGTCCACCAAGGCCATGTGCCGCGTCGGCGCATTCGATGACTGCGGATAACTGCGGATATCCAACACCAGTCTGTATCCTAGTAGTACAAACGCTACCAGGCCCAATGCCCACTTTAACAATATCTGCTCCTGCAAGAATCAACTCCTCTGTCATTTCTCCGGTAACCACGTTACCTGCTATAATTATCAGTCCTGGAAACTGATCACGTACTTTACGTACTCTTGCCGCAAAGTGATCACTGTAACCATTTGCGATGTCCATACATACGTATTTTAATTTGTCGCCTACGTTTGCTTGTACATCAACTAACTTTTGAAAGTCGTCATCGCTTGTGCCAATACTCATAGCAACGTTATGTGAACGCTGTGGCACATCATTATTATTAAAATATATTGTAAGTTGTTCTACTGAATATGTTTTAACTAAGCATGTAAAAATATTTTGTTCAGCAAGTGTGTCTGCCATTTCAAATATACCAACACCATCCATGTTACTTGCCATAATAGGCACGCCTTCATATTCTGCTTTACTGTTTCTAAATTTAAATTTACGTTCAAGCCTAACTTGCTTACGGCTTTTAAGTGTTGATCGTTTGGGACGAATAAGAACGTCCTTGTAGTCTAGTTTAATGTCATTGTCTAGACGCATTAAGATTTCTCCCCGTAATTAAATGATATAGATATTCTATCTGTAGTAGATGTATTGCCTTCTACACTATGTTTTAGCCAGCCAGGAAAGATATAAAGTCCGCCGGACTTAGCCGCATATGTTGCTCTTGTGCTTGTGTAGTATGTAGGTTTATTAACAACATCTGGAATGTGATATTCACCGTTGTCGTTTCGTTCGAATTGAATGTTGCCTTGTTCTGGAGTTGCATCTACATAGTAAACGCCACTTAGTACACTGCCAACATGATTGTGTAAATGATTGTAACTTCCTGGAGGATTTATATTAATCCAAATATTATATAGTTCAAGTTCAGGTAACCCTACTTGGTTAGCACAAATACTAACCTCGTTGTCAAGATGTTGTACGAGTTTATCTATTTGTAAACTCTCTCCGGGTTTTATATCGTTGCTTTGCCAGCCTTTGTAATTGCTTACTACTCGACCATTGTCTTCTTTCATCTTGCCGTAGGCCCAACGTTTAGTTTCGTTGTTGTCTACAAGATGGATCACCGCACTCCAAATCACGGAGGGGAACCATAGTTCTGTATGCATAGGCATGCTGTCTACCTGCGTCTTTGCTTGCTACCGAAATTAGGACCTTCTAATTTTTCTTGTTGCTTGAGCCACCTTTTTCTACCTGCCGCTTTTGCTTTGGCACGTTTTTCACTTGGCTTAGTGTAGTACTCTCTTTCACGTACTTCTTGTATAATGCCAGCTTCCATAACTTTCTTTTTGAAAATTCTTAATGCCTTAGTTACATCTCCGTTACGAACTTCTACTGTAAGTCCTTGCGGTTTTTCCTGTTTAGGTTTAAAGCCTCTGTTTTGGCCTTGGTTATAGTTGTGTCTCAATCGGTCCTCCTATGTGTTCATATAACCAATCAAGGTTATATATTCTATTGTTACTTAAACTATTATATACTATGTTCTCACCCTTTGTCAACCAGAAAACATTATTAAATCCTATCAAATAAGGAATTAGATCTCTGTGACTTGGGGGTATATTATCTATATCAAGAACTGCATACTGGCTGTATTTAACCACATCCAACAACCAGCCTAGTTCCATCTGGTCATCTTGTTGTTCATACATGTATACATTAATTGTATCTTCAAAATTTTCTATTAGATTTTGAAATTGGGATTTAATATCACTTGAAGGATAAACGAGACAAAACGATACATGAAAGTTATGTAATTTATCCGGAGGCGTAATTAAATTTATTTTTGTGGCTTGCTTATGTTCTTCCATATACTTTCATCATTTTGTTCTGCGTTTTGTATATAGCCCTCTGTTGTAGTGTTTTGCTTCTGAACTGAACCTTCTTTGGATATAAAGTTCTTTTTAGTTGCATACTTGGCCCAAGGTAGTTCGTCAATTAGCCCATCGACATACATTTGTTTGAACTGCTTTAATTTCATTCCTGGATGTTCTGTTTTCCATTCCTGCTTTGCAGTAGACCATTCTTCATCTTCATCTTGTTGTTTTAATTCTTCTTCACGAGCGTTTTTTAATTCTTCCGAAGATTCTATACTTTTTTTTTGAAGTTCTTCGTCGAACTCTTTATCTAGTGTTTCTTGGTCGACGTCTTCGAATTTTGGTTCTTCAACTTCTTCCTCTTCAGGTGGCGTAGGAATGTCATTATCAGGAGGAACGTTGTCAACTATTGCTTGCGCTCTTGCTTGTTCGTATGCACGGAACTCTTCTTGCCGAAGACGCTCACCGTCGTCATCTTTGTTACGTCTTAGGTAATCAAAGGTATATTGTGATGCAATTAGTAATAGTACTGCTAGTGGGTCAAACACAAAGATAATAATTATAATAACCCAACGTACTGCTTCTTCTAGCATATTGTTAGTTGCTTCTTCGCCATAAACAAATTCAGCAATGTATTTGATAGGTCCTACTTCTGCTTCTAGTTTGCGGTACTCTGCATCAATTTCTATCTTTTCTTCAGTTAGTTTATCAATTTCAGAAGAAGCGGTTCGAACACGTTCGTTTTGTTCGTCTATGTCTTTCTCAATTTGATCAGCATTTGTTTTATCGCCTAACTGATCACGTAATCTGTTTATAAGTATGTTTGATTGTGCAACTTGTGATTCTGCACTTTCACGTAGACGTTGTATTTCATCTCTTGCTGTAGCAATACTAGGTGATTCAGTTTTTCTAACATCATCAATTTTGCCTAGCATAGTTAATTCACGATCTTTGAGTGCAGGTATCTGTACTTCACGTATGTCTTTAACTACGCCTGCTAGTCTTACACGTTCTACATCTACTGTTGTAGTTGCATCTTTACGAACTTGTGCTACTTCGCCTTGTATTTGTGTAATTCTATCTCTCTGGCCAGACACCCAGGTAGCGAGAGCAGTACGAGTGTTGCCGCCAAACAATCCATCACTTGTAACACCGATAATGGCTTGTCCTGCTCTAATTTGTCCTTGCTCACTTGAGTTAAGTTGGTTTGTAACACGTATGATCTCCTCTTCTAATGCATCTATTTGTGCTAGTAAAGGTTCAACTGCACTACTGTCTGATTCTAAGTTTTCAATCTTAGTTTCGTATTCTTTTGCACTTGTTTCTAAACGCAGAATTTCTGCTGTAATACTTGTAAGCTGATCTTCATATGGTTTTGTTCTATCACCATCTGTTGCTCTTGCGTCTTCAATAATTTTATTCTGCTGTATAATAGCAGGTTGTATTCTATCAAATGCTTTATCAATACGTTCTTGTTCTTTATCAATTTGTGCTTGTATGTTTGCATCAGCACCAGTTTCTGAATTTTCTAATGCACGAATTTTATTTTCAGCACGACCAACAATACCTAGTTGTCTATCAATTTCTGTTTGTATTGTTAAACTTCTTGCAACACTTTCTTCACTTGCACTAGTTTGTTCAATATGTGCCTTTGATAAGAAACCAAAGATACCCATTGACGTAATAAACATCAATACAATTACTGCTGTACTAAGATAAGTTTTTAACCACCAAGTTGCTTGTTGCCAATGTTTGTGTAACCATACTGCTGTTACTAATTTTGCTATCTCTAGTGTACCGCCCATAATCATAATAGGTACTGCGGCCGCCGCAAAGATTGCAACCAAACCTGCTACAGAATAGTATATTGCTACTGCCGATATTGCAAGGGCAGTTATTAGTGTAAGTATTGCCAAGAACATAGTCTATTATTTACCCGGTTTTTAGTTGTTTATTATCTAGCACTATAACGATTGCCACATCCATTTGTTTTGTGTACCACTACTTTGACATGCTGTTTCTTCAAAGTGTCTGCTCTTACCTTTAACTGTGATGTTAGTATAAATCACTCTGCATACTCCACTGTTGATAGGATAACCATGTACTGCTTTTACACTTCCCATTGCATCAGTTTCATACCAATTGTATACTACACCATAGTCTGACTGTAGTGCCGCTTGTACTGCCGCATTTTGTTTTTGTTTTTGTCTGTCGTTTAAAGAGTATCGTTGCCACTTGAATAAATTTAATACAGTAATGTATGAACCTAATCCATCATGGTAGTCAACGTTTGTGCTTCTTTCAATGCTACCACTTTGTTGAGGTAACGTACCACAAGCAGTTATGCTACCTAGTAGAACCGCCAATGTTAAGAACTTCCCAACTGCCGTCAAGTTTCTCACATCTAACTCCTCTCTGTTTGACAGGTCTTCCCCATCTCATTTCATCGTACCAGTATTCTTCACAACTTTTATCAATGCCTGCTCTTGCAATCATTTGTTGTTGTCCGGGACGATCAGTACACTGTACTACTGTTGAACTGTTTACAGTATTATCATTTGATATAACTGAAACTTCGTCAGTGTAACAGTATTGTGGTGTGTAGTCAAATGTGTCTTGACTAGCACACCCTCCTAAGACTGCTATACTAGTTACTAGAAGCAACAACCGGAGCATCAGATGCCTCCTGGATCAAGCGATCAAAAGTTTCCAATGGCATTTTAATACGAACGTATGTATGTACATTGCCCGATGATGCTAATTGGTAAGACTTTTTCTTAACTTCTAAGTGTTCCCTAATTACAGTATCTTTAACAGAGTGTTCTACGACTGTACGTGTTGTACGTCTGTCGTTTTGGATATCTACAACAGTTGAACTGTTGACTGTTCCGTTAATTCGTTCTGCAAATCCTTTAACTGCAAATGCATAAGCCTGAGCTTCACTTGCTTGTTCGTATCTGCTTTCGCCCATGCCACAAGCATATGCGTATTTGTCTTTCCAGAACAAGAAACCTTCTGAACCAATTTGCTCGCACTCTTCGTACCAGTTAGGGTTTGCTTTAGTTTCTCTAACTTCTAGAGTATTCATTGAACTACATGCTCCTAGTCCTAAAACTAATGTGCTAATAGTTATTGCCTTCGTTAAGCCTTTCATTTATGCCTCCATAAATTGATTTGTTTATTCATTATGTCTACAGTATACACAATTATGTATGAGAAGTCAACCTGTTTTGGTAAACTATTTGTCCCAACGATAAAAGATGTGTACACCAATTCGTCCTACTAGATGGAAATCTTTTGCCCAACTAGGAGCAACATAGTCTGCGTGATAATGTGTAGAACCTTCTGTAAGACCACGTCCGTCTTGAAACACAATCATATTGTATGCAATTTGTTGTGCTTCTATCCAAGCATCCATATCTTTTGGCCAGTCGCTTTTACCATCACAGTACCAGCTGAACTGACACTTGTTGCGTATCATTTGTCCACTTGCATATTGCTTGCCTTGGTTTACTACTTTACAAATAGTATTTGGATAGTAAGTATGAGATACACGATTTAACACTACGTCTGCAACTGCTACTCTATCTGCTCTGTTGCTACCTCGTGCTTCGTAATATACATTCTGTGCTAGGCACCACATCTCTGGTCTTTCGTCTGCTGTAAACAAACCTTTGGCTTGTCCTGCTTGTGCTGTTAACGCTACTAGACCTAAAAACGTTGCTAAAATATATCTACTCATTTTGCCATCCTTGCAATTTCTTTTGCTTGCTCTGTTCCACGCATAACAGGAACAGCATTTGATTTGTGCATTGTAGCAATACCTACAATAAGATCACCTGTGTATTTAGGTGTTTCTCTTTTAGTACCGCCCGAACAACCTCTATTGAAAGTACCAGCTTTGATTGCTTCTTCCATTGCTGAAGGAATCTTTGGTTCATCTCTACGCCAGCCTGTGTCAGGAGTGTATGTGCCTCTACTTTTTACAGGTGCTTTATACTCGCCTCGTACATATGAAATGTAGTCATCGACTGTGTCGTACTGTAATGAGTGATTGTTTGCTCGGCGCATTGCTTTGTTGTGCTTGCGCCATTCGATAGTATACCTATCAATATCTTTCTGTGTTAACGGCTTCTTCTTACGATTCTTAGTATTTAGAGAGGTCATGCCCCTCACAAGTCCCATAGTCATATAAAAAAACTCCTGTTATTGTTAAACTGTATATACAGTATAACAGGAGTCTATCTATTAGTCAATACTAAATTTTGCCAAAAAGTTACTTTCTGCTTTCCATTAATGCAACTGCTTTATCGTAATCTTCTTGTGCAATTACACCTTCACGTAATAATTTGGTTCTGTTTGCTAGGTGCTTTAATTGGATTTCTTCTTTGCTTCCGCCAAAGTATGCAACTGCATGTC
>Ga0208897_1000191_pt1 | contig 30307 bp, 18 predicted proteins | sample ColrivemetaGS697_FD_187594 | JGI IMG/M metagenome (GOLD analysis project Ga0208897, IMG submission 187594) | Estuarine microbial communities from the Columbia River estuary, USA - metaG S.697 (SPAdes) (version 2) | ecosystem: Environmental > Aquatic > Marine > Intertidal zone > Estuary | place...
TGTGATGTTATCGATTTGTGACTGTAAACCAGTATCCGCAATAGCACGAGTAGATGCTTCAGTATTGATATTAGTTTGTAGAACACCTTCAGCAGCTTCTGCACGTGCTTTCTCAGTAGAGATTGCAATAGTGTTAGAAGAAACAAGAGCAGACATATCGCTATCAGCATTTTGGAATGCTGAAACGATTTCTGTTAGTGAGTCTAGAGCAGCTGAGTCAGTGTTTGACGTAATGAAATCAATTTGTGATTGTAGGTTTGAGTCACCAGCAATTCGAGCAGCAGTTTCAGTTGAATCAGCAGTTTGTAATGCAGTGATGTCACTATCATTAGAACTGATTTGTGACTGCAAGTTAGACTCAGATGTTTCTGCACGAGTCTTCTCGACAAGTACTTTAGCATCTGCATCAGCAGCTGCAACAGTTTCTGCACCAGACTTAGAAGATGCAATTCGATCAGTGATAGTATTGCTTGCAGAACCGTCAACAGTCGCATCACCAATCATCAGTGTGTCTTGTGCTTCGGCATGTAACTGAGCAGCGTTCTTTGCAGCAACAATGTCAGCACCTAGGTCGGTACGAACTTGTGTATCTGCAACAGCACGAGCAGAGATTTCGTCTTGCAAGTTTTCTGCGTTTGCAACTTCTGCACCAGTAGCACGAACAATTTCGTCAGCAAGATCTTGTGAAACAAGTCCTTCAGCAGCAGTAGCACGGTTGACTTCAGCAGTGATTTGACCTTGTAGAGAAGTGGTTGCCGCTTCTTCTATGCTTAGACGTGCAGCTAATGCATTATCACCAGAAATACGTGCAGTCTCTTCAGCACTAAGTAGACCAGTGATTGCGAGTTCAGCAGCAGTTGCACGAGAACTTTCAGTTACGATATCATCAGCATTTTTAGTTTCTGCCTCAAGTGCACGTGCTTTCTCAGTAGTGATCGCAGAAGAGTTAGCAATGACTGAAGCAGATAGTACATCATCAGCATCTTCAAATGCAGCAATTACTTCTACGAACGAGTCTATCGCAGCAGAGTCTGTGTTACTTAGAATGTTATCAATACGTGTAGAAAGACCAGCATCAGCATTCTGAGATGCTAATTCGATAGAATCTTCACGTAGTTTAGCACGTGTTTCTTCCGCAGTGATGTTAGATTGTAGTGTAATATCTGCTTGCGCACGTGTTGATGCTTCAGCAGTGATGTTAGATTGTAATAGTTGTTCAGCGACTGTTGCACGGTTAGTTTCTACCGTTACCGCATCTGCGATATCTTGAGCAACAGCAACTTTAGCCCTCTCAGGTGTAAAGTATTGATTATCACCTTCTTGCAAATCGTCCGTAGAGAACGATCCAAAGAAAGCGTCTGCTGTAATTTTCTTTAATGAGTCAGAACCGACATCATAAAGAAGTGTAAAACAGTCAGATGGGTTAATCATACCTGTAAGGGTTGATTGTCCCTGTACAGCACTTTCGTCTAATTTGGTATTGATTACCGCCTTATCTGCTAATGCTGGGGATTTAATCTGCCTAAATGCCATTAGGTTATCTCCTAGATTTTAGTTGTTGTTTTGAATATAATTAAACGTTTAATAATATACTAACGAAATTTAATGTAGATGTCCGTTCCGGCAGGAGGGATTTCAAAGAATTGAATAGTATTATCAAAGGTTTCATAGATTTCTTCAGGATGCTGAAGAACGTCATTCACCCATACATCAATCAAATCATCACGAGACGGTGTCCCGTTCAGTTCAAATAGTGCAGTGTCACCCAGAGCAGTGATCGATTGTGCTTCTGGGATCACTGTACGATCATTGGTTGATGAAGAGGTACCTTCAATTAGATCAAACAATACAGTTTCTTGACCAGGTGTAGTATTTACCTGATCTTGTTTTGATTTTGCCAAGTTGAATAAACTCTCAGCAAGTACCCGATTGAAAGACTTGTTATTGATCATATTTATGATATACTATAGGATGGTTAATATACTCATTTATTTATAATTAAAATGAGTTTAACTAGACAGTTAATTTTATACTAATTGTTGCAAAGTAGACTTTATTTCTTGAATATCACTATCTAATGAATTTAGTCTCGTATTGAGTTGATCTATTTCTGCTTGCGTGGTGATATTTTCACCATTTAATGTGTAGTCTCCAAGAAGTTGGACACTAGAACCGTCAATTATAAATCTATCATCATTGAGGTGTTGTATTTTGAATTTACTACCACTAAAACCTAAGTGTTTGATAATAGTATCAACACCGTTATGGTAGAATCGAGTTTCTTCGTTTGTACCCACCGTAAATGCAAAATGGTCATCTAAGATAAGGTCATTACCAAGAGAAACTCCTGTAGAGTTGTAGGCTGCGACTTGAACTACTTGTTCGTCATCTACAACGTGAGTTAAGGAGATACTATCTCCAGTATCGGCAACATAGTCTATTCCTTGATGGAGCAAGACACCGTTGAGATAAACTTGAATCCTTGATGCATTATTAGGATTCGGATCGTACGTAAGTACATCACCAGAATCATCTTCTCCAGTGATCACTTCTAATGTGCCATCAGAAGTATAAATGTAAGAGTTGAATGTGGTGGTTGCAGAAAGATTATCGGTTCCAGTGCCAATTTCGACAATTGTCTGGATTCCACCGTCATACTCTCTTTTGATATAAACCTTACCATCTTGAGTATTGATGCCGATCTCACCCAACTTCAACTCATTAATTGCTGGAATATCCCCAAGACCATCAAAGGTTTTGATGTTATCACTTCTATTTTGAACGACACGACTTACAGGACGACCCATAGTAACTCTTCTTACTTTAGTCGTGCCACTGCCTACCCCACTAATTCTTTTGACTAGAGTTTCACTTTCAGTACTCGTTGATACCTTCCTTATAGGCATGGGATTATTACCTTGTCACCGAAGGATTGACTTTTATTTTGCCTTCAAGCACTCTTTCTATAATAGTGTTGCCTTCTCCATCGACATAACTTATCTCGACATCATAGACATATCTACCACGAGTAGTTAGCATGTCGGTTTGGAGATTGGTTAAGGAAATGGTAACAATACCATCTGTTGAAGGGTCTGGAATAATAGCAGTAAAGTCAACAGTACTGTCATCAGAACTATTGAAGGTTTTCTTCATCTTGGCAGATACAGAGAACCCAGTTAGGTCTTTTGTTGATTCGTCAGGGTCTACTAACTCTATTTGCAAAGCAAAGTCTGAACCCTGATCAATTGTGAAATCTTCGTAAGTTGCCATATTCCTAAAAACCTTAAACTGTTTATAAAACGTCTAACTCTATTTATAACAGTTTAAGGTTTGAAGATTGAGATATATTTACTCAGCAGATTCGATATCTGCAAGAACCATTGCACGGAAACCTTCGGATGCTTCTGAGTGATCAAAAACATAAGAAACTGTGCAACGCCAGTCATCTGTAGATGCGGTGTGATACATTACTTTGTCTGACTCACCGTAGTGACCGAAGTATGCAGCCTTACAAGTCCATTCACCTGGCTTGTCTTGACAACGAATTACTTCTTTAGTCTCTGGGTGAATGTACTCAAAGTAACCTGAACCGTCTTCTGAGTAAGAGAAGATTAGGTTGTAACCTGGAGCATTTGCATTATTGTGCCATGAGATGAATCCACCTGGTGGATATACTGCTGCAAGTGCATTGTGTTTAACCGACAAAAAGTTCATCATCTTGTCATTTAAGTCACGTAAGTGATGAGTCATGTCACGTTTGAATACTGGATGTGCGTCCTTATCAAACATCATGTGTGATTTATCGGAAAGTTTAAAGTTGTAACCAACTAGTTCGTCTGGGAAACCTTCATGACCTTGACCTTGAGCAACAATCTCATCCATATGTTTAGGTCCAACAAAGTATGGACGCTGTCGAATGTGTTGTGCAGCAGTGAGGTGACAGTTTTCTTCGAAACCTTTCATGGTATGCAACTTAGCGTATTCGTTTAGAATCTCTAGCAACTCAGGATTGTTTACCTGTACGTGCCTTAGATATGAGTCGTTTACCTGTGTCATACGATTGGAGTATCCTTGTTTAACCCTGCCGAGAAGTGACGCAAAATCACTGGACCCGTTTCAGGTTGTGTGATTGCCCAGTTCAGGGCATTGTAATAATTCCACCTCAAGTCGTCATCAAAGATACCAACTTTGAGGTCCTTATATTTTTCTTCTTTCTCGACTAACCACCAGAGAGAAAATTGATCCCAAGACTTGAGACTATCTACATACCCTTCTGGCCACCAAGAATCATTCATCTGTCTGAATGTTAGGTCCCACCAGTCATCCATGAATTCACGAACAATTGGTTTAGACATATCATATAAACAAACACCACCGCATAGTGTGAACTTCGCACTACCTTCTGGAGTATCAAAGTCTCTTTCTGCGTAAATATAATCACGATCATCTGTCAATGCAGAGAAAACCACGTCATGGTCTTTCATCTCATCCCAAACCTTGATAATATCTTCGTGCTCACATTCCATGTCAGCATCAATATACATCGTCAAGTCATATGGAGATTTTGCCATCCCCCATAACTTGGCACGATAATGGTCGTCACAAAACAAAATATCGTCCGCAACATCACGACCACGATCATCAAGAAATCTTTCTTCTGTTACCAAACAAATCTTACATTCTTCTTCAGGTTCATAATAGTCCCGAATAGACTCCGCAAGATTGATTGCGTACAAATAAAAGTTGCGTTTCTTGGACGCAACAATTATAAATCCTTTAGTCTTTTCCATTAGTCTCGGCCTCTAGTTGGTCTTGTAAAATCATAATTGAGTACATATCGACTTCAATCTTAGACTTTGCACGACGCAATTTTGCCTTTAACTTACGGTTCTTAGAGTTCTTAATCTCTTCGACTTCGAACGCTTCCATCTTATAATTGAAGAGTTTTTCTAGTTTACGTGCTTTGTTATGTTCCTCATCACGTACCTTCTCTTCTTCTGCTTCTGCAGCCTTTCGTTCAACACGGTCAACAGTTTCCTTGTCAATCGCATCTTCACCTAGGGCATCAACAACTTCGTTAAACAGTTCGTTCTCACTACCACCCTTATCGTGACGGTGTAAAAACATTTGTTGGCGTGTTACTCTACCAACATCATCTTCAAGTTCTAGGATACAGTTTAGTTCTTTCTTTTCTTCTGTTTCCCAGAATGCATTATCCATCCATTGCTTACGACTCATTAATATCTCCAGAGAGTTCAATTCAAATTATAATGTATATAGTGTTGAGATAAAGCGGGTCAAATGAATGACCCGCCTTGTTCTCATATTATACCATACTTAGGGGGATTATGCAACCCTACAGTATAAAGTATAAGTTTCTGGTGTATGTACTAGAGTGTCACTAATCGTTGCACCAACATAGTTACCTAGGAAGGATCGTGAGTAGTTGCCACCGAAGTTGCGTGAGTAATCACCTGTAAATTCACGTGTGTAGTTACCAGTGAAGTCACCTACGTATGTAGATACACGATCACGTGAGTAAGTACCAGAGTATGCAGAACTACGGATTCTTGAGTAAGCAGAAACCCTTACACGAGAGTAGTTGCCTACGAAGTCACGAGAGTAGTTACCTACGAAGTCACCGACGAAGTCACGAGCATATGTACCAGTGTATTCACCAGCAAACGTTCTTGCATAGTCACCTACGAAGTCACCAGCAAAGTCACGAGTGTACTGACCGGAGAAATCACGTGAGTAGTTACCTGTGAATGTGTTAGAGTAAGTACCAGTGTACTCACCAACGAATTCACGAGCGTAGTTTCCTACGTAGTTTCCACCAAAGTCTCTTGAGTAAGTTCCGGAGTAAGCGCCAGCGTACTCACCAACGAATCCACGTGAGTAAGTTCCAGCATATTCACCAGTGAAAGTACGTGCATAGTTTCCTACGTAGTTTCCACCAAACTGTCGAGTGTAATTACCAACATAGTTACCAGTAAAGTCACCAACATAATCCCCAACAAAGTTACCCGCATAGTTACGAGAGTATTGTCCGGAGAATGTGCGTGAGTAGTTACCAGTAAAGTCACCAGCAAAGTTAGTTACACGATCACGAGTGTATGCGGATGAACGGTTACGTGTGTAAACAGAAACACGACTTCTTACATATGCAGAGTAACGAGTACGAGCTGATGTACGAGTATACTCACCAGTAAAGTCACCAGCAAAGTCACCAGCGTATCCACGAGTATAGTTACCAACAAAGTCTCCGGCATATCCACGTGAGTAGTTACCCACGAAGTTTCCAGCAAAGTCAGTTACTCTATCTCTTGTGAAGTCACCAATGTAGTTAGTCACACGTGTACGTGCGTAAGAAGAACCACGGTTACGAGTCGAAGTACGTGTTGAAGTACGAGTAAAGTCACCAACATAGTTAGTGATACGAGTACGAGCATATGCAGAGTAACGAACGCGAGTAGAAGTTCGAGTAGAAGTTCTTGCGTAGTTACCTACGAAGTTACCAGCAAAGTTAGTTACACGGTTACGAGTAAAGTCACCAACATAGTTAGTGATACGAGTACGTGCGTAAGCAGAGTAACGAGTACGTGTTGAAGTACGAGTACTAGTTCTTGCGTAGTTACCTACATAGTCACCAGCGTATGCTAGAGTCCGACCATAGTCACCTACGTAATCACCAGCATAGTAACCAGTACGAGTGTAGTAACCAGTCTCAGTACGAGTACGAGTACTAGTTCTTGCGTAGTTACCAGTATAGTGACCAGTACGTGTACGACCATAGTTACCAGTGTAAGCACCAGTACGTGTACGAGAGTAATCTCCAGCATATGAGAACGCACGGTTACGTGAGTAATCGCCTACGAAATCACCTGCGAAGTTAGTCACACGGTTACGTGAGTAATCTCCAACATATGATGCTCCACGTGTACGAGAGTAGTTTCCTACGAAATCACCGGCATAAGATGCAGCACGGTTACGTGAGTAATCTCCAACATAAGATGCATTACGTGTACGAGAGTAATCACCTACGAAATCACCAGTGTAGTTGGTTGCACGAGTTCTTGCATATGCAGATGAACGGTTACGTGTAAAGTTACGTGCGTATGCACCTGAGTAGTAGCTTGTCCAAGTATAGTTGGTTGCACGAGTTGTCGTATACGCCATGGCAGTAACAAAGTTACCAGCAAAGTTGCCAGTATAGTTAGATGATGCAGTGGTTCTTGTACGAGATATCTTGTAGTAAACCCAGTTTCCAGATGTGTTATTATAAGCACCCCTATAGTAAGTATTACCATCAATACCAGTCAAAGTCGTAATATTGGGATTAAACCATATTTTCACAACAACCCCATTCCAGAAAAGTTTTGCCTCAGATGGTTCACCACCAGCTGGTGGTCCCACTCTCCAATATGTATGGGGCCAGTTAACGAACATTGATGCTGAGGTGTATGATGCGCCACCACCAACACTTGTTCTAGTAGAAGTTCGAGTTGATGTAAGATTTCTAGTAAAGTCACCCACGAAGTTTCCGGTATAGTATGATAACCTAGAATAATCACCACCGTATGCACGTGAGTAATTACCAGTGTAACTACGTGAATAGTTTCCTACGAAGTCGCCGGTATAATTGGTTGCACGAGTACGTCCATAGTTACCCACATAAGATGCCGCACGAGTACGACCATAGTTACCAGTGTATGTTGCATTACGTGTACGAGTAGATGTACGAGCATAGTTACCAACATAAGATGCGGCACGAGTACGTCCATAGTTTCCAACAAAATCACCAGCATAGTTAGTTACACGAGTACGACCATAGTTACCAGTATAGTTACCAGTACGTGTACGTCCATAGTTACCGACATATGAGAATGCACGGTTGCGAGAGTAATCTCCAACATATGAGAACGCACGGTTACGTGAGTAATCACCTACGAAATCACCGGCATAGTACAATGTACGAGTATATGCTAGTGTACGAGTTGATGTACGTGTTGATGTGCGAGTATAGTTAAATGCACTGTTACGAGTACGAGTTGAAGTCCTTGCATAATCTCCAACATAGTTACCGGCGAAGTCACCAGCGTATCCACGAGCATAGTTACCTACGAAGTCACCTGTGAACGTTGTTGCATAGTTACCAACAAAATCACCAGCAAAGTTAGTTACACGGTCACGCGTATATTCACCTACGAAGTCACCAGCGAAGTCACCAGCGTATCCACGAGCATAGTTACCAACAAAGTCGCCAGTAAATGTGGTTGCATAGTTACCTACGTAATCACCGGCATAGTTACCAGCAAAGTTACGTGCATAGTTACCTACGAAATCACCAACGAAGTCACGAGCATAGTTGCCTACGAAGTTACCGGCAAAGTTAGTGACACGGTCACGTGTATATGCAGAGTAGCGAGTACGAGTTGACGTACGAGCATATGCTGAATAACGTGTACGAGTAGATGTACGAGTAGAAACGCGAGCGTAGTTACCAACATAATCACCAGCATAACCACGAGAGTAGTTGCCTGCGAAGCCACGTGAGTAGTCACCCACGAATCCACGAGCATAGTTACCTACGAAGTTACCAGCGAAGTTAGTGACTCGATTGCGTGTGTAAGTAGAAACACGTGCACGAGAGTAAACGCCTGCAAAGTTAGTTACACGGTCACGTGTATAATTGGTAATACGAGTACGAGTGTAATCAGCAGAGTATGCTGAAGTACGAGTACGAGTATAAGTCCCTGCGTAAGCAGATACACGGTTGCGCGAATAAGTACCAGCATATGCAGATACACGGTTACGAGAATAAGTTCCAGCGTAAGTTCCAGTGTATGTTGATACGCGTGTACGAGTGTAGTCTGCTGTGTAAGCCGAACTGCGTGTACGTGAGTAAGTACCTGAGTAAGTTGAAACACGACCACGAGTATACGAAGATGCACGAGTACGTGAGAATGTTCCGGTAAATGGTGTGATGCGGTTTCGAACATATGTAGAAACACGTGAACGGTTGTAAGTACCGGCAAAGTATCCAGTAAATGCAGTTAGTCTATTACGTGTATATGATGAAACGCGAGTTCTCGCATAGTTACCTACATAGTCACGAGAATAGTTTCCTACGAAGTCACGTGAGTATGCACCAGTGTACTCACCAACAAATGTACGTGAGAAAGTATCTACACTGTTACGTGTGTAAGTAGAAACACGGTCACGTGAGTATGCAGAAACCCTAGTACGAGTGTAAGCAGAGTTACGTGTACGAGAATAAGATGCGTCAACAATAGTACGTTGAGTGTTTGCGGCAGTACCACGAGGTACCCAAGTACCTGCTGAAGTTGGAGCACCTTGTGCAGATGAACGAAGTTGGTAAGAACCAATCGCACCTGCGGTTGATCGAAGTGATTTAGCACGTTGACCAAGTGTGTACTTGATCTCTGCGTCTGACATTTCTTTAAGACCGTTAAATGATGAATTTCCATCATAATCGGTTGCAACTGGACGAACTACTGAAACACCAGAAGGTGATGCAGTCTTCTTCCAAATATGATAATCTATTGTTGTACCATCACCTAATGTATTAGAGAAAACACTATCGACATGTTTAGTCCATTCACTGCCTGGCGAGGTAACTTGTAGTACAAACGAACCTTGAAGTCCATTAGACTCAATGTTTTTTAATGCACGGTTTGTGAGGTTATCCAAATCTGCGTCTACCATTTCGTAGAAGCCAGGATTTGCGTTATCTGCATAATAACCGACAGGTCGAGCAAAATCAGAACCAGACTCACTTGCGGAACCACTAACCTGTCTCAAGGTTGTAGTCACACTCGTGTTTGTGATAGCAGACATCGGGTGTGTACCCGCTGGTTCGTTGTAGAAGGTATCTACAAATGAACCGATGTTTGTACCGTTGGTTAAACTGATGTCACCAATATCACCAGCAGTGGCCTCTGCTAGTGCTTCTCCTACTTTAACAGCAAGGTAGTTCTCTTCTGCTGGAGTAAGTTCCTGTAGGTCACCATTAGTATTCTTAATTTTTAGTGGTATACTAGATGCTGACACAATATCGTCTCTCTTTAGCTAAAGTTAAATTTAAGGTTTATAACATCATTTATTTATAATAAAAAAAATGTGCATAAACAAAGTCTAAGCACATTTTTTGAGTCATTTTTTAGAATGTGTTTATAGTGTATGCAACATTCACTATTATACACTATTATCTAGAAAATAGCAAGTAATTATTTTGGTTCTTTTGGCCAATCAACATCCTTTACATTAGATATATTGTCTTGGACAAAAGATAGACTTCTTAGTTCCTCACGATATATTTGCCAGTCCAACTTATCATCTTCTGATAACGGAGAGTCTGGCATTTGAGTCCAGTCACTACTCTGAAGCAATAGATTACGAATTTCTCTTATCTCTTGAATGAGATCGTCCCATGACCATTCCCACTGATTGTTCACCCACTTGGAATGTTTGTTGGGAGATACTTCCCTTTCTTTCCACTCGTCGTCCCAATAGTGAGTCATAATGAAGTCATTTCTATTATCTATAGCAAAATCAATATGAACCACTTCAGAACCGTCTTCACGTAATCCTTCTGGTTCATTATTACCAGATGCTAATTTCAGAACTTCTATTTCATTATTTCTAATGAAAGCAATATAATAAATCATTTATCTTCTCTTTATGTTAATTCTGCTGAAAGTATCATTCCGGTGATACTGGTTGCCCATCTCTCATCACTTGTTGCGGAAGTATTTCCTTCAGGACCAGTATTATTACCAACACTATAATAACCAATAGCATAAGGTCCACCAGCAAACCAAATACCAACTATGTCAGTATCACCTTCGAAGGTGCCGGCTAAACCACTCGTCCAGTTAGATATTTCCCAGTAGTCTGAAGATGAACCTAAACTAACTCCACCATTTGTAGTAGACCATGCGTCCACACTTCTTGGTTCATGATATGTATTTATTTTAAAATGGTGTCCTAGTTGTATGGCACGACTATCAAACTGTTTGGTATTATCTGCATTGAAAACCACTAGACCATAATCATCTGAGGATGAAACTTTACTCGAATGTTTTACCGTAAAATAATCCAGTGTAGCTTCAGTAGCAGGACCAAAAGTAGTAGTCCACTGTCCTCCCGAAGAAGTATTGGTCATCTGACGTTTATTAAACTTTTTAGATATTTGGTTATAAAAAATAACTTGATCATTGAAGGCATTTATCTGACCATCAGGTATCTTAATAAAAACGAAATCCGCATCACTAGTAGAAAATGGACCATTTGTCGTTACACTAGGGCCAGTTCCAGTTCCTATTTCACTAACAACGTAACTGTTCATCTTTCTACGAGAATCAAACATTAATCCGTTGTTAGCATTATAAACTGTAAGACCATAATCTGACATTACTGAAACCTAAAAAGTTTTGCGGAAAATACCGCATTTCCATTATTCGTATTGGTGATTGTCAAAGTGTCATTAGAAGAATTTCGAGTGATCTCTATATTTTCACTCGAAGTTGTTAAGTCTATTCCAATCAATGCTGAATTTCCAGCACCTTCTGTTTGGATATTAATAGAAGAATTTCCTCCAATAGATTGACTAGTAAGTTCAAAATCATACTCTTCATTGAATATGACATCGGAGTTAGTTATAACTCCTCCGTTGATACCGTCACTTATGTATAGTCCGTGACTCATAGTCCTGCCAAGTTCCCTAGCTGTACACGTAGTTGTCCAGAACTATCAAATATCTTAGTGGCGTCATTTGTTAATTCCATTCGAGCACCAGTTTGACCTGTACCTATATCTAGTTGTCCTGTAACTGTCGCATTAGAAAGTAACACGTCATTACCAGAAACCGTGAATGGTTGGATTTCATTATCAGAAGCATTTACAATCTTGAAGGTGTCTGCGGTCAATGCAAACTCTGCGGTTGCACCGTCATTACCGAACTTGATACCAGCAATGTGTGGGTTTGCTTCAGTTCCAGCAACTAGGTCTATACCCCAAGATGCATTTGTTGTTATTAATCCTTCTACTCGTGAGACTTCTGTCTGTAGGGATTCTGTAGCTAGTGCAACGAAAGTGGTGGGATTACCATCTGAGTCTACAGTATCTATTTTACCTTCAAGAATAGTAATATCTCCCTGTACAGTCGAGATATTTCCTTCATTGACTTCCACACGAGAAGTTAGAGCTGATCTTGCGTTACCTTCTGCGGTGATTAGGGCACCTGTATCAGAATCATTCGCCCTAACCAAGGTGTCTAGGTTTACTATTTTACCAGCTTCCAATACCAACCTATCACTGTCCGCATTAAGTCTAAGAGTCAACTCATCCAGTGCACCACCAATGGCTTCAGTAACTTGTTCTGGTGTGAGAGTTATTCCATCACTAATAACTGCCTTTAAGTCTACGTCTAGTTTAGTTACATCGGAAACCACAGCGGACAACCCACTAGTGTTTGCATTCACAGTAGAGGTCAATGCACTTACGGCACTAGTCTGTAAATCGATTCGGTCATTGGTCGCAGAATCTAAAAGAAGTAGATCCGCACTCACACTATCGATTCTTCCCCCAAAAACGCTAATACTACTATCTGTCGCATCAATGCGTGAGATTAAAGTAGTGTTCGCATTCGCAATAGCATCTGCAAGTAAGTCCGAATCAATACCACCTAGAACAAGACCTTCAAGTTCTGCTTGAGTGGCTTGTATCTGTGAGGCAAGAACGGTGATACCACTATCGGTTTCAGTTACACTTGCATGTAATGTCAACAAGGAAGCCGCGTTAGCAGCAACAGCATTTTCAAGATCGGTTAAATCTACGTTAACGTCTATGGTAAATTGTTGTAGATATTCTTGGTTGATGACTGTAAGAAAATAATCCGAATCAAGAATATTGTTGACGATATTCGTAACCGAATTTGAATCTACACTATTAAAGACCCCAGTCTTAACAAGAGCAAAGTTTTCGTTTAATTTATCGAATGCCGCATTGATATTATCTGCGAGATTGACTGTTTGTATAGTACCTGTGCTCATTTCTTATCCTCTAATAAACGAAAAAGCAATTCTTTTATTTGTGTAACATCATCTCTCAATGTGTCTACCTCATTGGTTAGACGTATGATGTGTTGTTCTTTTTCCTGTTGAACTGTTCTAAGTTTTCTTGACCTTTCTATTTCTGTCTTGTTGGTATTTAGGATAGCGCCTGTGCGTCTATCCCTTACCAAATTACTGTGACCTTCTACTCTTTGATGGGTATTCATTATGTTACCAGTGCAATTGCACGTAGGTCTCTAATTACCGGAGACTTAGACGAGTTACTTGAGTGCATCACAATCTTCACTTGGAATGCGGTAAACTGATCGGTATCAATAGTGTACTCATAGTCACGGTATGTCAAAGGATTCTCATCCGAAGGAAGTTCTTTGTCTATGGTAGTTTGTACCCACTCTGATATGAAGTTATTATCATCTGTGCCGTCAGTAGCAGCCAAAGCATCTTCATCTGCTGCAACTCTCACGTACACTTCAAAGTCAGAAGGAGATGGACGGTTTGCAGTAAAGATAACTTTCAGTCCAACAGACGATTCGTCGACGGTCACTGGTACAGTTATGTGTTGTGCTGCGTACCTAAATGTGTTATAGTCAGGTGTATTCGTCGTCTCGTTATAAACATTATAGTCAATGACATTTTCTAATGCAAGAACAGAGACCCTCTGTAGGTCAATGACTGGAGAAACTTTAGTATCATTTGTCGTCATCTGAAGATTGAACTTCATGGTCTCTGAACCACCAGCATTATCCGACGATGCCACAACGCTCGGTAATGTGTTGGTGTTGTAGTCATTTAAGAATACGGGTTTCGCATTATTTAAATCAGCAGGCAAGCCGTAACCAAACTGATTGGTCGAACGAATATCACCATAAGATGTAACAGAAGGACTAAACAACTTAGCAGATATGGTTGTTGAGTTTGGTGTCACAGTTTGTATCTGTGGCACGAACTCATCGTAGTAAACTTGTTGAGACGCAGTAACATCATCACCACCACCTTGAGCGGAAGATGTTGCGGTAGTGGCCACAGTGATGTTGTATCCATCCCATGTTGGGTTAGATACTAGGAATGTTCCCACGAAGTCGGTTGATGGAACTCCACCAATTGCATTGGGTACGTCAGAAATAGATACTGTATCGTTGTAACTGAATCCGTGACCTTCTTGGTAGATCTTAACAATCGAAGATCCTTGAGTAGTATCGATAGGATTAGAACCAAGAGTAACCTTTGGTAGTGGTGCATTATCAAGAACAAGGTCACCAGATGCATCAAAGTCAGCACGGTCTACTTCAAACATTAGATCTTTAGTCTGGTCTGGAGTCCATGTGAAACCATTTTGTGATAGGAACAGAGAACCTAAAGTAGGTTGTCTTGTAACTCTATCTTCTCGTGAACCGAAAACGTTTTGATAAGTTTCAGCAATATAAGCATTATATCCCACTGACTCTGCAAGTAATACTATACAGTATTCTTCACCACTTGTCAAGTAAATTGGTTCATCAAATTCAACTATTGTTGGAGAACCTTGTACATCTTCAATTGTTTCGGGATTAGTCGCAATCGCAATGTCAGCAGGGTCAATAAACTTGACTGCGCCAGGCACGATGCGTGTAGTTGGTATACCATTCTCTACTGGACGAATCTGAACCTGTAGAGGAATGTTATCATCTTTGGTCGACAAGAAGATTCTTGCTTTAGTTATGAATAGACCGTTAGGGTTCTCTATCTGGTCAACGAAGAATGTCTGTGCGAGAGGGTCTTGACGACCAGCACGTCTACCCACTATACGAGTACTGCGTACAGTTCTCTGTACACTCTCGATAGAACCTGTTGATGTGTATGCCGCACGAGTTGTAACTGTTGCTTCGTCTTCGTCATTGAGACTTACATCAAGAAGTTTAAACTCATGGGTACCAGTTCTAAAGTTGATAGACGGTGTGTTAGGTAAGAAAAAACTACCAATCAATTCACCGTTTGCATCTGTCTGTAGTGGAGACTTTCCACCCAGAGCAGATGGATATTCTGGTTCATTTGCATACTGACTACCAAACTCTGTAGGATCGTCCGAGAATCTTGAAGCAGTTGTCTCTTGTCGCACCCATGAACTCACGTCTTTATTACCGAAGAATGCGAACATCTTAGTGTTAGGACGAAGACCCTTGGCAGTGAAGTGGATTCTACGAGAACGCATGAACGGAACAATCTCTACATCTGCAACTTGTTCACCGATGAAGTCTTGAATGCTTCGAGTTGTATCTCTGAACGACACGTCTCTTGGTATTGTAGTGAAGAGTCCTGAATTACCGATATTACTAAACCCTCGACCTTCACTTGAATTAACCCATAGGTCGGCTTCGAAGTTTTCTAATCGACGTACTGTGGTCTGCATAACAGGTGGTAGGGTTCGAGTCTCAACCCACTCATCCGAAGATGGGGATAGTTCCATATGTCCGGTTTGAGTCAATACTGCGAATGGGTTTACGTTCATTGTATCTGTAGCAAGTAGTTGCGATACTAGATTGACATCTGTGTAAGGTAGAGTTACTAGGTCACCATGCTTCACAACCGCGTCGACATTGTCCGTACTATAAGAAAGACGAACTGAGTTCTCACGGAAGGATGGTTTCAACAATCCCTGTGGGTCGATAGACGCACGATAGTTATTATTGTTGATATCTGAGAAGGTAAACGAACTAAAGTTGTCCGCAATGAATCCCGCTTTAGTACGTGCATTGCCCGAACCGTCTAGTACAGTCAATGCGTTAGTGTTGGACTCTAACAGACTCAAAGTAGTTAGTTCGAATAGGTCTGTTACACGTTGTTCCAACTTACCGATATCTTTCATTGTGAATCGTTTGTTTGGAATGAATGTGCTAGTAAGGTCGGCAGTACCAAATGTGTATGGGTTCAATCGGAACTTGTACAGTGCCATTGAACCTGTAGGAATCTCTGGTTCACGTGGGATTACATTGGACTCACCTTGAATCACCTGTAGTTCACCGAACCCGATGTCACCACGACTGTCTGTTGCGTTGGCAACTAGAATGTCGATACGTGGTAGGTAGTACTGTATATTGTTAATTGTGATTGCCGAGGCATTCTGTGGTAGTTCGGCCCTAACATCAAACTCACCTAGGTAGGTAAATGCACGAGAAGGACGGAAGTCCAAAACGTCACGCATAGAGATTACTTGACCTGTTGCGGTGGTGTAGTCTGGGATACTTTCGTAAGTGTCGTCCACATAAGAACTTGCGGTGAAGAAAACACCGTCATCTTGATGGTCGTAATAAGTATAGGTTACCTGAATCTCAGAATCACCACCGTGCGGTATAACATACCCTGACTTAACGTATGCAACTATCTGGTCATAGAAGTTATCACGTTGACCACCATCTAGGGTGAACTGGTGAGTAATGTCTTCTGCGGCTGACCAAGCGGTATTAACATCATCTCTGAACTTGACCGATTGTAGAGCAATACCATCAACTTCTCCAGTGAATACTGGACGTGCTTGCCAGTCTACGGTGGGAATGGTTTGAGTTTTAACTCCAGTTGCAATCAGTTTGGATCGTCGTTGTACATTACTGAGTTCTACGTAGTATGCAATGTCATACTCTTGACCAGAAGTTAGTCCCGTATAAGTACCCGACATATTTGGGGTTACTGATAAAATAGGGCCCTCTGTTTCACATATTATCCATTGGTTAGTTTCAATACCAGAAAGACTAATCTCACCACTAACATCTGCTGTTTGTCTAGTATATCGTTGGATAGTGTAGTTAGCAGTGATAGGGTCTTTAGAAGGACTAGTTCTAGGTAAAGGAAATAACAAGTTATTATTTGATGCTTCGTGAATTACACTGTCTACCAACTTCATTTCTGGTTGACCACTGCCTGGGATGTTATCTACCATCTTGTCTACGTCAGAGAAACTGTAGTAACCAGAACCACCCGGCGGTATAGGATCCATACGGATGTTGAAGATGTATAGTCGAGTACCAACGGAATCTTGTTGAACACCACGCACGTTACAATAACCGATGAAATTACCGGCAGAGTTTTTTAGTCTTTGGTTTCCAAATGTATCAAGACGACCAAACCCTTCGGTCAATGCTTCATCGATATAGACATAGTTACCATATGCGGCAGGGACAGGTTCGTTTGTTTTTGTAATAAGGTCTCTTGCCTTCGGTACATTGATGTCCGTTGTACCAATCTCTAGTCGGTAACCATCTACGTATGCGATACCTTCAGTAACGTCTAGGTTCAAGTTGGTGGCATCTTTCTCTTCAAAGATTGCCTTGAACTGTTCTACTACGTAGTTACCAGACTCTTCCTTTGTGCGTTGTGCAAGAAGGTCATTGATTCGGTTGTATGCATCAAAGGTACTGACTTCACGAGTAATGATACCGTCAACAACACGTGCAACAAAAACAAAGTTCTCTTCAACTTCTACTTGGTCACGTGTAGTAGGTACTAACTTAATCTGGTATCTATGTGCACCTGGTGCAGTAGTGTCTGGCACATCACCTTGGTTATCATATAAATCAACATCATCACCTTCGGTGATTATTGCTTCTTCAATACGGAAACCAATATCTGTGGTTGGTAGTGAACTGTACTTGTCGATAAAAGAACTACCACCTTCCATATAAACGAAATGATTCTGTACAAAGAAATCACCAGCTGCAAAGTATGCTTTGGTTCCACGACCAGATGCTGGGATAGGATCTGCACTGTCATCAGCAACAGTAAGAGTAGTTGTATCTGGACGAGTTAGAGTATCCAACGAAGAAACACGAGGTGCCTTCTCGGTATAAGTTATACCAGATGTATCGGTGTACTGTACGTAAAGTGTAGCCGGATCAGTTGCAGTAGATTCGAGTGCTTCAATTACTTTGAATTCAATAGTGCCATTAGTTAATGTCTCACCTACCAAGGTAGGGTCAATAATACTAGTTGCATCTAGTCGAATGTATTCCAATTTATTGTTTACAGTAGCACCACCTGGATTGACTAGTGCACCTTCTTTGAAGATGTTGCGACCGAATCGTGCAATCTCCTCTTGGATAATTGTCTGTGATTCGATTAACTCACGTGCTTGTAGTGCTCTACCTGAGTTGAATAATACACGATGATAACTATCTTCAGGATTATAAAAATCTCGGTAAGTTTCTTTGAACGTCTTATTTGTAAAATCTGCCATGATTAATCCTAAACGGTGATTACTATCTTAATGTCTTCTTGTTGTTCTGCGTCACGTCGTATTCTGTGTCTGTTCTCAATATATAGTACTTCGCCAGAGAACCGATCTACACCATTGTCGGCATACACTAATGAAACAACTCCTGTTGCGTCTCCACCTATCTCGGTAACAGTCTCACCGACTTCAAAGTCACCGAATCCTGTTGACTCATTTTGATGGAAGTAGACGTTGTTGTTCACAGATTCATCGATGTGTGCTAGTGCTTCGGAATTAGTTCCGGTAATCTGATTACCAGCAGTAAATCCAGATGCGGATGTAAGTCTGACATAAGGTAAAACTTTTAATTTGGTTCCTAAGAAAGGTGTTCCGTCAGTGTTGTCAATGTCTTTCAATAGACCCATTTGACGGAAAGTGTTCTCTACGATGAAGGTGTTATCTTCAATTCCATTTGGTTTAATAGTGAACATTATTGAACTTGTTTTGAAATCATTTGTCTGATCTTTACCCAGACCATTATGGTCGGAAAGGATTGCTCTCAATACGCACCCAGACCCTATACCATCAACAGTGACACTTGCGTGGGTGTAATCTTGTCCACGGTTATCCATAGCGACCTTAACTACCTTACCACCTAATACAGTTGCAGTACATGCGGCACTTGTACCATTACCATCAACGGTCACTTGTAAAGTTCCATCGGTATATCCACTACCACCATCGACAACTTCAACAGATACTAGTTGTCTTGGAATTGCAGTGTTCTGAACTTCGATGAGAAGATCTTCGAATGGACCTGCTTGTGCAGGGTCTTTATCGGAAACTAGAACAGGAATATAGTTAGATGATAGGAAGTCGACCACACGTTCTGGTGATAGAGAGAACATATACTTCCACTCGTACCCATCTGTTGTGGTGAACGGTGTTAGATAAGCATCAGGTCCCACGTTACCATAGTTAGGTTCTACAGTAGACAAGTTAGGGGTTTCTGCGGTACCACCCTGTGACAAACAGATGTATACTTCTTTCTGTTCGTTCATCACATAGTATGGATGTGTAGTTTCTTTATCTGACCACACAGAGTATAACGAACCACTAGACCAATTGACACGAGGTATCACCATTGATGATGATTCTACTCTTTTAATGGACTGTAAATTGTTACGAAACTCTCTCTCTTCATGAGACGCATCAACAGCAGAAACTGCTATATCATCATCTTGAAAAATGTCAGACTTACCAATACCAATAAAGTATTGACTTGATAAATCCTGTACATTTGTCAATAAATCTCTCGCAATGCGAGACCTCATGGTTTGTCTTACGATAGCTAGTATCATTGTATATTCCTATCCTCTATTTCGGTGCAGTAGGCCAGACGACCTCTGACACTGATGTTACATTTCCAATGGTTGACGGCAAGTCTCTTAATGCTTGTCGATAGTCTCTCCATTCTTGAAGTTTTGCTTCGGTCAAAGGAGCATCCAATGACTGAGTCCAATCAGAAGAAAACAAAAATCTGTTTCTTTCCACTACGATGTCTTGTAACAATGACTCTGCGTCCCAAGACCATCCATCTGTAGAACTCCATACAGAGTGTCTGTTAGGTGGTAATCCTATAAAATCAAAAGACTCTGTTTCACTGTTGTACCAGTGATAGTCCATGAAGTATCTCGTATCATGACACCCTTCTGGAATATTATCTTCAAAGATATGGATAATACGCATAGTAGCATCTTCAGAGATGCCTGCCTTATCGATGTTGTGATGTGGTATTGATATTCTAGATATTCTACCAGTCTCAATTTTTACGTATACTACGAATTTCAAATTCATCAGGGTTACCTTACATTTTTCATTATACTATTTATAACAGTTTTATCAATATGTTTTTAAATTAATTTAGGTTGTTATTAGAGCCGCCAGTGTTTGTGTAATATACTGGAGGAGTGTAGGTTGTCGTGTAGGTTGGCGTGTAGGTTGTAGTTGGTGGTACATAGTCCGTATTGGATATCCTACTCACTACATAGTATGACGACACTATCCACGCATTACCATTCCATACTCTTAGACTGTAAGTATAACTTGAACCAGCCGGAGGAACTTCATTCACAGTCTTCGTCGTTCTCTGATTAGATGACAGGTTGAAGTCCGATACTATTATAGAACTTCCTCGGTAGATTCTTGCTGGTACTAATGAAGTTCCTTCTGTATAGAAATCAAAGGTGACATCATGTGTTGTTGATGTATGATGAATCACCTGTGGAGATGTAGATACGAACAACCCATGATCATCATCATAAAGAGTGAATTCTTTTGAGTCTAGTACTGCAAGGGTTCCTCTAGCCGCACCTATAGATGTTGCATCAGAACCTCTTCGCAATTCAATAACAAACCGTTCTCCCTGCCAACCTGTCTCCGAGGTATTGGATGGTGTACGAGTCGACTCACTTGTGTAGTTACCTATGTAATCTCCTACATAATTAGCAGTGAAGTCTCTTGTATAGTCAACACCATCAGTTCTTGTGTAAGAACTCGTTCGTGTTCCAGTAGAAGTTCGAGTTGATATAATAGTCCTAGTGAAGTCTGCGGTAGGTTCTCTAGTATATACCGGAAACCGTGAGTACGATGACGTTCTAATAAGAGCATTATTAGTGCTTGTGCGACTATATTCACCTGTGAAGTTGCCTGCAAAGGTGAGAGGTCTACTGTAAGATAAAGTACTTGCTCTGTCTCTGGTATAGTCTCCAACATAGTTACCAATGAAATCACCGGCAAAGTATCTTGTTCCTGTGTATACACTGGTTCGTGTTATAGCAGAAGTTCGAGTACGAGTAAACGTAGAAGTTGTACCTCTAGCGTAGTTACCGACATAATCTAAATTACGTGTACCCGAAAAGTCTCCGATATAGGAAACTCCAGCTGTACGAGTTCGACTATAGTTTCCAACATAGTTCCCTGCATATCCACGAGTATAGTCACCAACATAGTTCCCTGTAAAGTCACGAGCATAGTTGCCTAGGTAACTTGCTGTATACGTACTTACTCTGGTAGATGATCTTGCATAGACGGACGATCTAGTTCGGTTATATTCCCCAACCCTAGTATAGTCTCCTATGTACGATGAGTTACGAGTACGAGTGTACAAATGACTAGATACCCTATGTTCTCCGTCAGACATAATATAAAAAGCTGCACCGGCTCCAGCATAGTTACCAACATAGTCCGTTATTCTCGTTCGAGTATAGGGTAAATTACGTGTAGAGGTTCTAGTATAGTTCTCTGTCCTAACTGCACCCGATACATAGTTACGTGCATAGTTACCTGTAAAAGATGAGTTACGGACACGAGTGTACAAATGACTAGATACCCTGACTTCTCCATTATTCCCCATATAGAAAGTTGTACCGCCATCACCAGAGTAGTTACCGACATAGTCTGTTAATGTCGTCCGAGTATAAACTGGAGTTCTTGTGAAGTTTCTACTGTAGTTCTCTGTCCTAACCGTCCCTGCCGCATAATCACGTGTATAGTTGCCAACAAAGTTTGATGCACTGGTTCGGTTATATGTTAAAGTTCGAGTAAATTCTCTAGTGTAGTATTCGGTTCTAACGGTTCCGTTCACATAGTTACGGCCGTAATTACCTGTATAACTTGCATCACGAGATCTAGTATAGTCGAGTGTTCTTGTGAAGTTTCTACTATAGCTCTCTGTCCTAACTGTACCCGATACATAGTTACGTGCATAGTTACCTATATAACTACTAGTACGAACCAACGAATAATCTACTGTCCTAGAGTATCCCACTGACCGATTTCGTGTATAGGTTGAGTTTCGAGTATAACTCGTTGTTGTATTTGATGGGGGGAATATAGAAGAACTTAATGCAATCGAATAGTACTTGTTATCCCCGATAGTGTTCTGTAAGGTACCTTTGTGCCAGTAAGTTCCGTTTATATTTTGTATGTAACTAACATTAGTAAACTGGGTCGACACCGTTGAAGCGACTAATGCTCCACCATTAAATACCTCGATATCAGTAAGTACGAGTCCACCAGATGTGGGGTCGAAGTCACCAGCGCCCGATTCTGAGTCCGGAGATTCTACCCAATAATGTTTTGGTGAAGAGACATAACTAAAAGGACTGGTTGTTCTAGTATATGATAAGGCACGTGAGTAGTTACCAACGAAGGTTCTTGCATAGGAGATTGATCTATTGTAAGAGGTTCCAGTAAAAGATCCAGATGTAGTTCTAGTAAAGTTTCGAGCATATGGAGTGTTTGCAGTGTAACTACGAGCGTAGTTTCTAGCATAAGATCCAACACGAGTATAGTTACCTGTGTAACTTGCAACTCTAGTTCTAGTAAAGTTTCGAGCGTATGTTGTCGTATCGGTGTAACTACGAGTAAAGTCTCCAGCATAAGATCCGACACGGGTGTAATCACCTACATAACTTGACGATCTGGTTCTAGTGAAGTCTCCGGCGTATGTTGTGGTGTCGGTGAAACTACGAGAGAAGTTCCTAGCATAAGATTGGACACGTGTGTAGTTCCCAGAGAAGTTACCGACATAGTTACCGACATAGTCACGAGTATAGTTACCTGTGTAACTTGCAACTCTAGTTCTAGTAAAGTTTCGACTAAATGTCGTGGCGGTATCTGTGAAACTTCGAACAAAATCTCCAGTATAAGATCCTACTCGGAAATAGTTCCCAGAGAAGTTGCCGACATAGTCACCAACAAAGTCACGAGTATAGTTACCTGTAAAGGCAACGGTGTTAGTTCGTTGATAATTTAAAGTTCGAACGTAGTTCCCTGCGAAGTTGCGAGAGTACTCTCCAGCAAATGATAAAACACGAGTACTACTAGTTCCTCTATCTCTAGTGTAAGCACTAGACCTATCTCTAGTATAGGTACCTAAGTACGAAGAAACCCTTGTCCTTGTACTTGTTCTTGTATAGTTTCCTTCGTATGATAGTGAACCGGCTCTGGTCCTAGTATAGTTCCCTGCGAAGGTAGAGTTTCGTGTTCTAGTGTAATAGGCGGTAAAGATAGTGGGCATGTAGAAAACATCACTGCCTTCTTGAAACACAGTCCTTGCCATATAGTTACCGACATACGAAGTGCCAGCAGTAAATGTTCGAGTAAAGTCACCAGTTCTAGTGCTTGTACGTGTGGAGGTTGGGGTAGTAGTTCTTTCATAATTCCCAAGGTAACTCACCGGCCTAGTGTAAAGGTCTGTTCTTGTAGATGATCTGGTACTAGTACGTAAATAGTTTCTGGTATATGTAGAACCTCTAGTGAAGTTTCTAGTATAGTCACTCTGACCAGTATAGTTACCTAGGTAGCTACTAGTACGAATAACAGGTCTTTCATAATTCCCAATGAAGTCACCAATGAAGTCTCTTGAGTATGAGGAGTCTACACCTCTAGTATATGTTGAAGTACGATCTCTCGTGTATGTACCTGTGTATGCTTGACTGAAGGTCTTATCGAATGTTTGTGACGTAGAGTTCGTATCATACGTATTCAACGTAACTGTTTCTGAGGTAGAGGTGAATGGATTTGAAACGGACACAAAGTCCTTTCCAGAAACACCATCCGAACCTGACAACCTAAACACACGTGTGTGGTAGTTGCCTACTTCAGAAGTTGTTACGTCAAATGATATTGTATCACCTTCTGTTAGACTACTACCTGACTGGTAGTTTAGAGTGCCTGTGATTTCATCTGGTTCAGTAGGAGGTCCGTCTACATCATCACCGTCATCTTCATTTGGGGGTGCACTACCCACTCCTAGTTTAGCTGCAAAGATAGCATTATGACTTGAGTATATCTGGAGCGTAGGTTCACCACCTGACCCTATACCAGTAGCATCTCCGTCTATAGTGTATGCATATGTGTCTGCAATGTATATTCCGGATATCGAATTCGCATCCATCATACTTGGAGATCCAATGGAAGCTTGTTTTCTAGACCATTCTAGATTGACATAAGTACCGGAACTATAGTTCAATGATGAGGATGCACCGTCAAGGACACGAAAGTTATTTGCTGGAGGTAAGTAACTTTCGATATAGAATGTTTGGTTCGACGTAAAACTTCTTGAGTCTAGTGCAACTTCCCCAGACTCTGTGATCAACTGCATACCATAGTTCTCAGATGTGGCATTGCCAATGGTAGATGCTTTTCGTACCACGAAATAATCCATCTCAACCACGAAGTCAGAGTACTGGTAGAACTGCCGTTGACCGTAGATGCTGTTACCACTAATCCACTTCCATGCAGAACCAATAAAAGATACCTCTCCATTTAGGCCATATTCAATACTATACACCATAGGTTTATCGAAGGTCACACTAGTCGTAAGGGACATTCCGAAACTTGCATCTACCTCAACCGTTACTGGTGTGAAGTATGCTTCATTTGGAGCGGTAGGTCTTTTTACGAATATGTAATCTCCGGGCTGGATACCACCCTCTAATGTAAAAGACGAACCTCTACCAGAGTTGGTAACTATCAGATTGACCATACTTAAATCAGTATCCGCAACCGTGAAATTTCCTCCGGCATCGTTTCCTGTAATCTGTAGTCCGTAGGACATTATCCAACCCTCAATGCTATTATGGTGCCATTAGTGTTAGGCAATCCCTGATATCCATTAGTTACTGTGAACCCAGTAGATGTTTTATTGCTAACGTAGAACCCTCGAGCAGTCTCGAAGGTTATCAATATTTTTGAAGTGTCGTTTGCGTCCGGACAAGGAATGAATTCACTCGCATTCCTAGCTAAGTTTAATGTTTCATAAACTTGTATATTGGATGTTCTTATAGAGTCCGAGAAGACTGTCGATGACGTAATCGAGTTACCATTGCCGTCACTGTCCGGACTAATAATTTCCATTCCATAATTAGACATTATGACAACTTTCCTATTATAACTCTCGCTCTTGTTCCGTCGTGAACCGTGATTGTCTCATCGTCGATAATTGTTCTTGCACCACTCGAACTGGCACCGACATTTAATCCACTGGTTACTTGAACGTTAGTCAGTGTAACCGTATCTCCAGTCACAGAGAAAGGAGTTTTAGTTTGATTGTCCGTCTGTAATTTAAAGTCATTTGCTTGGATAGTGAATGACGATACACTATCCCCATTGATTACTTCGAATCCGGTGAATGTGTTTCCGTCGTCTAGTGCGACAAAGTACTTCTGATTGATTGAGGCCAGACCATCACTATTTGCAGATGCGGTTTGTATAAGACCTTGTTGAGCGATTGCGAATTCACCCTCTGAATCGTATTCACCACCGAATAAACCTGTCTTGAATGTAGTAACTGCTTGGTTTGCAATGGTTGCAATGCCTTGACTATCAAGAATAATTAAAGCCTCGATCTCACCTTGAACATCATTAATTAAACCACTTACACTTGAATCACTACCAAGACCAATCTCAGTTCTGAAACTTGTTAGTCTTGAGTTAGTGATCGAAAGAGTACCAGCGGAGTCTAGAATATCAGCGCGGATACCGTCTTCGACATCATTCAAAAGTTTACCAACACTATCATCGCCAAACCCAAGTTCAGTTTTGAAAGTTGTTAGTCTAGAATTAGTGATCGAAAGTGTCTCGGCTGAATCTAGAATGTCCGAACGAATGCCATCTTCTACATCATTCAACAGTTTACCTACACTATCATCGCCTAATCCAATCTCAGTTCTAAATGTCGTTAGTCTTGAGTTAGTGATCGAAAGAGTACCAGCGGAGTCTAGAATATCGGCACGAATGCCATCTTCTACATCATTCAACAGTTTACCAACACTATCATCGCCAAACCCGAGTTCAGTTTTGAAAGTTGTCAATCGTGAGTTAGTGATCGAAAGAGTACCAGCGGAGTCTAGAATATCGGCACGAATGCCATCTTCTACATCGTTTAATAACTTACCAACACTATCATCGCCAAACCCAAGTTCAGTTTTGAAAGTTGTCAATCGTGAGTTAGTGATCGACAGTATATCGGAATCAGATTTAATGTCTGATCGGATACCGTTTTCGACATCGTTCAGTAGGGTCGTGATGTCACTTCCTTCACCTAGACCGATCTCAGTTCTAAATCCTGTCAGTCGTGAATTTGTAATCGAAAGAGCACCAGCAGAATCTAACATCTCTCCGCGCAGTTCTTCTTTCACTGCATTGGTTGCTGCAACAAGTCCGGCACTATCTACTCGATCCAATGATTGATCAAATGTAGTAATCTTAGAGTCAACGATTGACGTTATATCTGAATCACTTCGGATCTCAGATCGTAACGCATCCTCTACAGTACTAATCGCAGAAACTACAGTTCCTGAATCTGCTTTGCTTTCAAGTGACTGAGTCAATGTAGTGACATCACCGGCAAGAGCAAACAATTCATCGGAGTTCTGACCTACCAGTGCATAGAGGTCATTGGTTGTGTTAGATAGGATTGACACGACCAAGTCAGAATCAATACCTTCTTGTAGTGCGGCATCTAGTTCCACTACACGTGAAGAGATAACTTGCAAATCACTATCTGTCTGAATGATGAGTGTTGCCATGCTGTCCATAGCAAGACCATTCGCAATAATATCTGCACGAAGGTCACTGTCATTAATGGTGTTCAATTCAACTTCTAATCGTGTAACATCTGCTGATAGTAACGTTAACGTGTCACTGTCTTGATCTATACGTGAAACTAGTTCACTTCGAGCAGTAGCTTCTGCATCAATACGTACACCTAAATCAGAATCTATTTGATCTAATGTTGCACCTAAGTCTGTAACGTCTTGAGATACAATAGAAAGTGATGCACTGTCTTGGTCAATTCTAGTCTCTAGTAATCCTCGAGCAGTACCTTCCGCATCAATACGGGCACCTAAGTCAGAATCTATTTGATCTAGACTTACATTTAGATCGGTGACATCTTGGGATACAATAGAAAGTGATGCACTGTCTTGGTCAATTCTAGTCTCTAGTGATTGTCGAGCAGTAGATTCTGCATCAATTCTAATACCTAGATCGGAGTCAATTTGATTTAGATTGACTCCTAAGTCTGTAACGTCTTGAGATAAGATTGAGAGTGTCGCACTGTCTTGGGCAATACGAGTAACTAGTTCTTGACGTGCTGTTGTTTCTGCATCAATTCTAATACCTAGATCGGAGTCAATTTGGGATAGTGTAGCATCTAGTTCGGTTAATTTACCAGCTTCAATTAATAGATCACTATCTGTCGCATTAATTCTAGTAGTTAATGCATCACGTGCAGTCGCACCAGCAGATAGTTGTGAACGTAGATCTGAATCAATCACGTCCAGTTTAGATTCTAGTGAAGTGACATCTGAAGATAGAATAGAAAGACCATTGCTGTCTGCATCTACACGAGTGGTCAGTGCTGAGATCGCACCGGCGTTTGCCGCAACTGCACCAGCGTTGTCGAAGATGTCTGCTAATAAGTCACTATCAATTTCACCGAGAGATGCGTTCAATGATGTGATGGATTCACTTAATACACTTACTGATGAATCAGTTGCTTCAATGAGTGTGGTTAATTCAGTTTTTGCATCTGCAACTGCGATACCTATATCTGTTGCCGTTTGTACTTCTAATGCAGTAACGTCAGACGCTATTGAAGTAAGAGATGAATCGGTCGCATCTATACGAGTGGTTAGACCGGACGTTGCAGTAGATACTGCTTCTCCAATGTCTGTTGAGGTTTGTACTTCTAATGCAGTAACATCAGACGCCAATGAGGTGAGTGATGAGTCAGTTGCATTGATAAGAGTAGTTAATGAACTTGTTGCGGCTGCTACTGCTTCACCAATATCTGTTGCCGTTTTTACTTCTAATGCAGTAACATCGGATGCTAAGGAGGTGAGTGATGAGTCAGTTGCATCTATACGAGTGGTTAGACCGGACGTTGCAGTAGATACTGCTTCTCCAATGTCGGTCGATGTCTGTACCTCTAGTTCTGTAACATCGGATGCCAATGCAGTAAGAGAGGAATCGGTTGCGACAATCATCGCAGTCAATGAACTTGTTGCGGCTGCTACTGCTGTACCTATGTCTGTTGCCGTTTGTACTTCTAATTCTATGACATCTGATGCTAAGGAGGTTAACGAAGAATCGGTTGCGACAATCATCGCAGTTAATGAACTTGTTGCGGATGCTACTGCTGTACCTATGTCAGCTTCAACCTGAACTTCTAAGGTGGTCACATCGGATGCTAGTGCAGTGATAGATGAATCATTCTCAACAATCATTGCAGTCAGAGTACTGTTCGCTGCAGCGATGTTATTATTCAGTTCTACTCGAAGGTCTACAATATCTTGAGAAAGGACAGTTATATCAATACCGTTATCGTCGATATAGTCTATTATAGTCGAACGTGCATCTGCCGCGGCATCAATGTCACTGTCGATAATAGATTCAAGAGCATCCAATTGAGATAGAATAGATGTGATATTTGTTTCGTTGACAACAACTCTAGGTTCAAGGTTTCCATTGATATCACCATTACCTATGGCATCAGATAGTGCAGAGTCGATTAGAAGTGACAGGTCACTAATAGTAATACCACTACCACCACCACTACCACCACCTGTAAGTTGGAGTAGATTATAGAGTTCAATGAAGTTGTCATTTATTTTATCACCAGCAGTTCTAAGAGAGTCACCACTCTTACTATTTGACGCAGTACCCAATCCTATGATTACATTTTCCTAAAATTCGTATTTTTTTCTATTAGTTAGTGTTACCAGTAACTACTCTTATTGGGATGTTTCTCGTATAGGTCTGACCTAACAACACACTCGTTGCTGTAACGGATACGTCTGTATTATCAGATAAATTTTCGTCTAGTGTCGCAGTGTATGACTGACCAAAACTCAAAGTTGCTTGATTGACATTCCACTCAGCTGGGAAGGTTAGTGTTATGTTGTTATCTGACTTACCATACACATTATAGTAGAACACTACATCTCTATTCGTAGAGATATCAACAACAAGTTCTTCATCGGTACCAGTTGAGCCAGGATGGTACGTCCTAGGTTTCAGTACCTCCATTGCATACCATGCAATATTATCATCTGGGTCATTTACCTGAACAGGTGTCGAATTTAGAATTACTAATGGTGAAGATGGACTCAAGTCTGCGTCAGCAACCCCACCATCCAAAGTCCAAGATGCATCGAATTCGATGGTAGATGTGCCAGTTGGAACGGTCTGTGTGATACCCGTACTAAGAACGGATAGTTTTATTCTGACAGTTCCACTGAGAGCAATTAGTGGGTCTAAGTGCATACTGTCTACTAAGTAATCAGCGTCGTTGGAATGTTCCTGTATCATCACACTTTGAGAGGCCGTAAGACTATCATGAACCACATGCCATTGGTTTCTAGTTCGTGCATTGTGGACACCACCAGATACAGTTACATCGGCGTTTGGAGCAAACCCATTATACAATTCTGAATTTTCATTACCAGAACTAGTATAGTATCGAGGAGTGACATCCTGCCCGTTAATGGAAAGTAACTCTATTTCAATACCATACGACTCTCCAATCTCAACCGCACGGTCTAACCATCTACCTGAGAATATTGGATCAGTTGGATTCGAAATTCCACCCAGATTACTGTTCATATTCCTATTGTATACCACAACATCAAAAATACCGGAAGCGTGATATCTAACAGATATCCAAACCATTCTAGGCATATAAGCAGTATTATATGGCCAATCAGGCATTCTGTATCTATTACCATCACTGTGTCGTATCATGGTTCTTGGGCCACTAGAAGCAGTGATGTTTTGAACATTAGAAGTTTCTGGGAATAATGTTGCGAAGACAGGTTGAGTAGTTCCACCTGTGTCTGTGTTACCACCTGTGTCTGTGTTTCCACCTGTGTCTGTGTTACCACCTGTGTCTGTGTTACCATTATTACTTTCTGCATCATCAGCATCACTTAGGTATACCGTGTTGGACATAAATAATGCT
>Ga0208897_1000203_pt1 | contig 29343 bp, 12 predicted proteins | sample ColrivemetaGS697_FD_187594 | JGI IMG/M metagenome (GOLD analysis project Ga0208897, IMG submission 187594) | Estuarine microbial communities from the Columbia River estuary, USA - metaG S.697 (SPAdes) (version 2) | ecosystem: Environmental > Aquatic > Marine > Intertidal zone > Estuary | place...
GTACAAGATACATTTAGTACAATTCAGAAACTGAGCAATTACACTACCACAAACTTGAAGTTTTTTAACGTCGGCGCTCTAGTTAAGTTTACTGCACCAGCAGGTCGTTATTTTAATAAAAATAACAACAATAATTGGGAATATACTACAATCCCGTCAGTCGGACTATGTGATGCACTTTGGTCTAAAGTTGTTACTATTCGCGGTGACGGTACAAATAATTCTACTGGTATTGTAGAAGACGGCACCGGCACAGTTATATTAAACGACCTAATACCCGACGGTGCAATCATAAGCGAAATCATTCCTGTATGGAGGACTAGTTTAGAAACTAGCCTAATTACTAATATGGTTGATCTTGTATTTTCTAACAAACAGTTTGGATTAAGGTACGACACTGAGTCTAAGAATTGGAAAATTATCACTGAAACAAATTTAAACACTACCGATGTGTTTAATACTGGCCGTCAAGGCGATACAACAAATCAGAAAGCTGATGCCAGTTGGTTACTGTTATTTTCAACAAACACTGAGTACTATACTGTTACAAGTAGATTAACTCGTTATATCTTTGAAAGTGCTCAACAAATTAGATTCTTCTTCGATTCTAGCGATAAAATTTATGATACAAGAAATAATACTGTAGTTAAAGATGTTATTAAAGTATTAGGAATTAATGTAGACCCTAGTATTCCTGCAAACACAACACCATTTACCTATGATAGAGATTGGGAAATCACTGAAGAATTTAGAGGTCTTGACGGTTATGTAGACAGTAAAAAAATACAAATTGCTTTTGCCGATAGTGACGACGACGGTATAGTAGATGATCCTACAATCTTTGAACAAATTGTTGATTCTAACAGTAGAATTATTTTAGAAAGATACACTATTGAACAAGGCCAAGAAGATTATCGTTACGTAGATAATATTGATAACAAAGTATTAATTTTAAACTCAGAAACAAGTGCTATAGATTTTAATACTTATGTTGACGGTCAATACTTTTATTTTATAGATACTAATGTCGTTAAAAAATTCAATAAAGTAACTTCTGTATTTGCAGTTTCTATGGATTACAAAGTTTACATTGGTAGAGACAAAATTAAATTTCAATACATACATAATGCAGATTATGAATCAAGGATTGATCCTGGCATTACAAATTTAATTGATGTGTTCTTGTTAACTAAACAGTACGATATTAATTATAGACAATGGCTTAATGGTTCAATCAGCAACGAACCATTACCGTCAAGCACTGATGCGTTATATAATTTACTAAGCCCTGAACTTAATAAAATTAAATCAATAAGTGATGAAGTAATTTATCACCCAGTAAAATATAAAGTTTTATTTGGTGCTAAAGCAACAGTAGATGTTCAGGCAACATTTAAAGTTGTTAAAAACGCAGAACTAGTTATCAGTGATAACGATGTTAAAACAAGAGTATTATCTGCAATATCAGAATTTTTTGCATTAGAAAATTGGGACTTTGGTGATAATTTTTACTTTAGTGAATTAGCAGCGTATGTTATGAATAAGGTAAGCCCTTACATTGTAACATTTGTTGTAGTACCAAAACAAAGCGGTCTAAGTTTTGGCGGACTATATGAAATTAAAAGCGAAAAAGACCAAATTTTTATTAACGGTGCAACAATTGACGATATTGAAATTATTTCAACCATTACTGCAAGCAAAATTAAGAGTGCAATTATACAATCTACTCAGACAACAGTCAGTCAACAAGCAATTACCAGTTCAGGGAGTAACTGATGGCATATAATAAAGATCAGAACGAACCAAAAGTTCCAACATCTAATGTAGAAAAAAGAGAAAGTGCAAATTTATTACCTAGATTTTATAGAACTAAAAGTAATAAAAAGTTTCTACAGGCAACTGTTGATCAGTTAAATCAACCCGGCACAGTTAAGAAATTAAACGGTTATATTGGCAGACAAAATGCTAAAGCGGTTGCAAATTCTGATATATTTTTATCTGCGGTAGATAAGATTAGACAAGATTATCAATTTGAACCGGCAGCACTTGTTCAGGATTACTTAGGTAATACTACTTTCTTTAAAGATTATATCGACCATACTCATCATATTGATGTATTTGACGGCATAGCAAATAATCATAATAGAATGAACAAACAAGAATTTTATTCTTGGAATCCACATATTTGTTGGGATAAGTTTGTTAATTATCAGCAGTACTATTGGCTACCTTTCGGTCCGTCAGGAATAGAAGTATTAGGACAACAAAAAGAAATTACAAGTACCTACACGGTGCGAGGAGTTGACGAATCGGATAACGTTGCTTATTTGTTTACACCGAACGGATTAACACGTAACCCCACCTTGCGATTATTTAGAGGCCAGACTTATATTTTTGATATTGAGGCTGAAGGGCATCCGTTTAGTATCAAGACTAGCAGAGTTAGTGGGACATTAGATAGATATACCGAAGGCGTTGATGCATTTGCTGTAGAATCAGGAAAAATTACTTTTACTATTCCTGTAGATGCTCCTGATATTTTATTTTACGTAAGTGAAAATTCTGCAGACACCGGCGGTGTTTTTTATATTTTAGACATTAAAGAAAATACTGAAATTGATTTAGCAACTGATCTATTAGGTAAAAAAACTTATACTATTCCTAACGGAACAGCTGAAGGCCTTTCAATCAGTAACGGTATGAAATTACAGTTCGGCGGCGAAGTTACCCCCGCTCAATATGCAGAAGGATTTTGGTATGTTGAAGGCGTTGGTACAGCAATTACACTTGTAAACGAACGAGATTTAGAAGTAAGAACAAGTTTTAATCAAGAAACAAATATTTTATTCGACGATGCACCCTTTGACCAATTACCATTTGGCGACTTGAGTTCTTTACCGAGTAAAAAAGATTATATAACTATTAATCGTGCTAGCCCTGATAAAAATGCATGGAGCCGATATAATAGATGGTTCCACTATGATGTTATTGTTGCTTCTGCAAAAGCAAATGGCGTAGAAGCTGAAATAGATCAATCTGCAAGAGCCATTAGACCTATTATAGAATTTGTTGCAGGATTAAAATTATTTAATCAAGGTATTAAATCTAAAAATAATATTGATGTTATTGATAATTTTACAACTGATGCTTTTTCAATAGTTGAAGGAAGTTTAGGTTACAATGTTGACGGCATCGATTTAGCTCATGGCATGAGAATTATTTTTAATTCCGATACTGATTCGTTTGTTAAAGGTAAAATTTTTAAAGTTAATTTTATTGAAATAATTCCTCCGCAGAGAGAAATTCAATTTGATGCAACACTTGCAGTAGATATAGCATCAGATGTTTTTACGTTTACAACTGAACATGGTTTAACGACTGGTAATAGAGTTACATATATTGCCAATGACACTGGCGCAATTTCTGGTTTAGTTAATCGACAAGTATATTATGTTAGCGTTATTGACACTTTTAGAATTAAGTTATATACTAATCCTAGCTTAACTAAACTAGTAGATATCTTTAATACTGGAACAGGAACGCACCGATTTGAATTGTTCACCGGAGTTAGACGTCAGATTAATCTAGTAGAAGAGCCTGATTCGATTCCAGAAAAGTTTGATACTGTTACAGTGAACTACGGCACATCAGATTATATAACAACAACATTGCAAGGCAACCAGGGTCAGACGTATTGGTTTAATGGAGAGCAATGGAAATTATCTCAATTAAAAAATAATGTCAATCAACCACCGCTCTTTGATTTATTTGACAGCAAACAGGTAAGTTTTGGTGATAGTTCAGTTAATAATTACGAAGGTAGTAGCTTTACGGGTACTAAACTTTTTAGTTATAAAGTTGGAACAGGTTCGGCTGATTCAGAGTTAGGATTTGCACTATCTTATCAGAATATTAATAACATTGGCGATATTGTATTTGAATTTAATTTATTAAAAGACACATTTACATATAAAAAAGGTGTTGACATTTTAACACTTAATACTGATATTGGGTATTTGCAACTAACAGATGAAAATAATATTTCTACTTTTTCTAATGGGTGGGTGTTAAACTCTTTAGATATAACTCAACCGGTTATTAGAATTTTTAATGGCATAGATGCTATTCCTAAATCTGCAGACACTTCTAAGAAGTATGTCGGCGATAACGGTGTTGAATATTATTTTAATGCTGCTTTAAATTCTTGGTATCCTCGAAACTTTTATATCGACGTGTTCGATAATGTAAATTTGTTAAGTGATTTAGAAGTTAGAGTGTACCTAAATGGAAAACGTTGGAATAAATCTAATTTTATAGTTAAGGATGGCACAACTAAGAAATACGTTGAATTTTTAGGAAATGCAAATGTGACTGATGTAGTTACATTGAAATGTTTCTCAGCTCAACCTAAAAACTCTAATGGCTATTATGAGTTACCAATTAATTTACAAAACAATCCTCTCAACGATAACATTGTACAATTCACGTTGGGAGAAGTAATCGACCACGTTGATAGTATTATCGATAATATTCAAGAATTTAATGGAATATTTCCCGGCACTGGAAACTTAAGAGATCTCGGAGGGTTATCGAGCAAAGGTGTGAAATTTGTTCAACACAGCGGTCCTTTAAACCTTAGTTTATATCATTTAGGGTCTAAGGAAGCTAACATTATTAAAGCATTAGATGCTGCAAGGAATGACTACGGGCAGTTTAAGAGAGCATTTATAATTGCTGCAACAGAAAGTGGAATTGATACCGATCCTCGACGACACGTCGATGCAGTGTTGCAATCTATGGTAAAGGACAAACCTAAATCTAGTCCTTACTATCTAAGCGATATGTTTGGTTATACTGCGTATAACCGTATTGCGTATACAGTCCTTGACTATAGAATAAAAACATATCCGCTAACAACACATTTTGATCTGACATCGTTATCTAATAAATCAGTCAATATCTACTTAAATGGAACACATTTATTATATGGTAGAGACTACATTTTTGGTGATGATGTATTTGTAGAGTTACTTGTAGAGTTAGCAGAAGGCGACTCGATTGAAGCAATTGAGTACGAATCTACTGACGGTTGCTATTGCCCGCCTACTCCAACTAAACTCGGATTGTTTCCAAAATTTGAACCTAAAAAATATATCGACGACACATATACCGAACCTCGAGAAGTAATTCAAGGGCACGATGGAAGTATAACAGTTGCGTTTGGTGATTATAGGGACGATCTAATATTAGAGTTAGAAACTCGAATTTTTAATAATATTAAAGTTAACTACGATCCTACTATTTTTGATATTTTTAATTTTGTTCCAGGGTATAATAGACAAACTGCATATTCTAAAAGCGAAACGGATCAGATACTTTCTAAGTATTTTTTCCAATGGACTACTAACATACAACAAGATTATACAAAGCATTACGGGTACGATCAATTAAATGCTTTTACCTATAACTATCGAGGAAATTATACTCCAGATAAGAAAGATGTCCCTGCTGCATGGCGAGGAATCTATAAATGGTTACTAGATACAGATAGACCTCACACACATCCTTGGGAATGTTTAGGATTGAGCGTAGAGCCGTTATGGTGGCAAGAAGTATACGGCCCAGCACCTTATACTAGCGATAACTTAATGTTATGGGATGATTTAAAAGAAGGCATTGTAAGACAGCCAAGTGTACCCGTTCGTAGAAATGCTAAGTTTGCAAAACCAATTTTAAATAATGGGTTGCCTGTAGACGATCAAGGTAAGTTATTAAGTCCGTACGACTCGGAAATGGTTACCGGCAACATTTTAAGAGGCGATGGCGGCTATTTTGTTTTTGGAGATCACAGTGTAGTTGAAACTGCTTGGAGACGATCTAGTTATTACCCATTTGCTTTAATCACATCTGCGTTATTAATGCAACCGAGTTATGTTTTAGGTTCTTGCCTGGATAGAAGTAGGATTACAAGAGAAGTAAACGGACATTTAGTTTATTCTGAAACAGGATTACGAATTCGATTAGCAGATATTGTCCTGCCTTCTACTTATACTAGAAATAGTACAGAAAGAACTTATACTTGCGGATTAGTAAATTATATTATTGATTATTTAACTAGTGAAAATACAACTAGAATTGATACATACGCTACTGAATTAGCAACTTTAACAAATAAAGTTTCAAGTCGACTAGGTGCATTTACAAATAAAGAAAAATATAAAATTTTATTAGATAGCAAAACTCCTAGTAGTTCTGGCGGTATATTTGTACCTGAAGAAAATTATTTCGTCGACCTAAATTCGAGTAGTGCAGTTAAAAAAGTAATTTATAGCGGCGTTATAATTACAAAATACGAAGACGGATTTGAAATTAGAGGATACAATTTTGATAATCCTTACTTTGTTTATTTGCCATCGTTAATGGATAATCGAGTAATCAAGGTTGGCGGAATTAGTGAAAGTTATATTAATTGGAATTCTAATCAAGTTTATGTTGCAGGTAAACTAGTTAAAGCAAATAATCAATATTACAGAGTAAAAATAAACCACACTTCGGGTCAAGTATTCGATTCTAATTATTATGCAAGACTTCCAGAGTTGCCTACACAAGGCGGCCGAGAAGTTATGTTAAGAAAAACTTTTGACAATACAGATCCTCGTACACTAGCATACGGAACAAAGTTATATACAATTCAAGATGTTGCAGATTTTTTACAAGGGTATGGTGCGTATCTTGAAGCTGAAGGATTCGTGTTTGATGACTTTAATAACGAATTAGCAACTATTACAAATTGGGAAACTTCTGTAAAAGAGTTTATGTTCTGGACGACACAAAATTGGGATCCAGGTGCAGTACTAAGTTTAAGCCCCGCAGCTAACAAGTTAATGTTTAATGCTACTAATTCAGTAGTCGACGACTTGTTAAACACATTCCACGGATATAGTATTTTTAAAGTTGACGGACAAAAATTAGATCCAGAGTTTATTGAAGTATATCGATCAGGATCTAATTTTGTATTAGAGCCTGTTAATACTAATCATGGCATTTACGGTGCAGTATTATATCTTGTACAAAAAGAACATATTGTAGTTATTGATAATAAAACATTATTCAATGACACCATTTATGATAAGGAAGCAGGGTACAAACAAGATCGAGTTAAAATTATAGGTTATGTAACTAGTAACTGGAATGGAGGTTTTGAGATTCCTGGTTTTATTTACGACAGAGCTATTATTTCTGCATGGGAATCTTGGACTGATTATACGTTAGGTACTATCGTTAAACATAAAGAATTTTACTATTCTGCTAACAAAACTTTAGTAGGTACACAAGACTTTAATAACAACGACTGGGAATTGTTAACATCTAAACCAGTTGCTAAACTTTTACCTAACTTAGATTATCGCGCAGAGCAGTTTACAGACTTTTATGACTTAGATACTGACAATCTAGATTCAAGTCAACAAAAGATTGCTCAACATTTAATTGGATACCAAAAACGCCAGTACCTTGAAAATATTATACAAAATGATGTAAGTCAATATAAATTTTATCAAGGAATGATTATTGAAAAAGGTACACAAAATGTACTTAATAAATTATTCGATGTACTAAGTGCAGACGGTAAAGAAAGTTTAACATTTGATGAAGAATGGGCATTTAGGGTAGGTGAATATGGTGCAGTTGATACATTCGACGAAATTGAATTTAAACTAGACGAAAGCCAGTTTAAAGTGAACCCTCAGCCTATAGAATTAGTTGATCGAATTGATCCTAATTTAGTCGACTTTGTATATAGACAACGTCCTAGCGATGTCTACATTAAGCCTATTAATTATACTAATGACGTATGGCCAACTACAACTAAGCGAAACTTTTTGAGAACACCTGGGTATGTAAGAAAAGACAATGTTAATTTAAATTTAAATTCTCTTAGCGACATTCTATCGGTTAGTATTAATTCGTTAACCGAAGGTGACTATATATGGACAACTTCTGAGACGGTAATTAACAGCATAGGGGATAATTGGAATGTATATAGATTTACACAATCTGCATGGCTGATAACGAATGTTACCTATGCAGCCGCTGTAGTGACAGTCTCTACTACAGGGTCTTTGAATCTTTTAGTTGGTGATATTGTTGCTATTAAAAATAGCAGCCTAATCGAAGGCTTCCATATTGTAACTTCAGTTACGGAAAATACATTTACGTTTACAAAGAAAATTGCAAGCTGGGAAGAGTTCGTTGACCAAGACCTTGTAACATCGTTTGTGTTCACTAGCCAACGAGTTGATAATGTTGATAATATGAATTCTGTTATTCCAAACAACATTAAAATTAATGAATTAGTTTGGGCAGATAATGACGGAAACAGCAAATGGACGGTCTACGAGAACCAAGGTGTGTATCGAAGAGCTCGAATAACAAACCAAGATCCGGCTGTTGATTTAAATTTTGGATTAGCTACTTCAGTTGACGAAACCGGAAATATATCTGTAATTTCTGATGATAACAAAGTTACAGTTTATGAAAAAGGTAGTTCGGATAATACATGGTATGCTTCAGATAAAATTTACGAACCTACAGGGATTGCAGAATCGTCAGATTTTGGTTCAGTGGTCAAGTTAAGTTTTGATGCAGCTTGGTTAATTGTAGGTGCTCCGAATGCCAATGGCGTTAAGACTTTAACTTCGGGTACTATATTATCTCCAGGCACACTCACATATACAGATATTTCAACTGGTGGTATTGTACAAGTGACATCAACCGCAGTTAGCATTGCGACAGGTACTCCAGTTAGATTGAGTAATACTACGGGATTAACAGGCGTTAATACATCAACTACATATTATGTATACTCTGCATCTTCAAGCACTTTTAGAATAGCAGCGTCATACAATGATGCAATTTTAGGCAATGGTGTTACAGTGTCTGGTACTCTTATTGGGGTAGGAACAGCGTCGTTCTTGACTACTAAAATTACAGGTATTCCTACAACTGCCGAGTTAGTTTCAGGAATGACACTGTCTAAAAATAGCGGAACTGCTAACTTTGGATCTAATCCAGTCATTATTAGTATAGATTCACTAACACAAATTACTGTTGGTATAGATGTTGGTTCTAATTTTACTAACGGTACTATAGTATTTACAGCCTCGGGATTCAGCAATCAAGGTTATGTCTCGATGTATAGAAGAAATACTAATGGAGAATACGAATCGACTAATATAATTAAAAGTCCGCAGCAAGCCGAAAACGAAACATTCGGTTCTAATATTGCAATAGGTAAGAAAGAAAATCCAGCAGGGGTATATCCTAGCTTAGTAGGCGATTACATAGGTTCCGGGTACGGCGCAACTTGGATGGTTACTCGTATAGGATCTAAGTATTCTTTAAAAATTCAATCTAGGGGTTTAGCATACCAACCAGGCGACCAAATTACAATAGTCGGAAGTTCACTTGGCGGCATTGCTGGAATACACGATCTTACTATTACAATAGTTTCAGTTAATGCAGCATTAGGCACAATAGAAAATTTTGTATTCGAAGGTGTCGGATTAAGTGACAACTATTTTATGGCAGTTTCAGCAACTGGGTATAGTTCGTCAACTGGCAGAGTTTACATTTATAAATGGGACGAGCAAGACGGTTGGGTATATTTAGAATACTTAACTAGTATATCTGGTGCAGGCGAGTTGTTTGGATATGATACCGCAGTTTCCGGGGATGCTACACAACTGATAGTGTCAGCTCCTCAAGCCGACGCAGGATACGGAAAAGTATTTGTTTACCAACTCGGGAACGATACGTATGAACTAGTGTCAATAATGACAGAAGATTTTTCTTCTATTGAATTAGAAATGCCTAGCGGATCAACACCATACGATGTTCAATACGGGCAAAGCATTGCAATTTCTAAATCTGGAACTTACATAGCAGTCGGTGCAAACTTATTAGATGCTAATAATAAAGCAGATTCTGGTAGAGTATTTGTTTATACAAACATAAACAACGAAATTACATTACACCAACAAATTACAAGTAGACGTGGAGTGCCTTACGAAAAATTTGGTAGCGATGTTGAATTTATGAATGACGACGAGACATTAGTTATCATGTCGGGCATTCATAACGAAACAGGTGATACAACATTTGATAATAACGAAACAACATTCGATAGTTCTGCAACCAGCATCTCTACAATGATGAGCGTAATTGATGTGTATGACAAATATAATACTAAATTTATCTATGGAGAAACACCGCCTAACAGCAGTTTAAGAGAAACAGCATTTGGCAATTCTATTTCTGTCGGTAATAATACTATTTTAATTGCAGCTAAATTAGAAACAGACAGTATGTTTGCCAATTCGGGCGCAGTCTACTCTTATGTAAAAACTGCAAATACTGTTAGTTGGAAAATTAAGCATCGACAGTTACCTAAGATTGATGTGCAAAAAATTAAAAAAGCATTTTTATACAATTCGGTAACAAATACGATTGTAAAATATCTAGATGTTGTCAGTCCTATTTTAGGAAATATCCCGGGATTAGCAGACCAAGAGATTAAGTATAAAACATTTTTTGATCCTGCAACCTATTACGCAGGTACTGAAATTGTTAACGTCGATGCGGGAATGGCCTGGACATCGAAGCAAGTTGGACACTTATGGTGGGATTTAACTAATGCTAAATTTGTAGATCCTCATAGCGGCGACGTCGTTTACAGATCGTCAGTTTGGAATACATTATACGATACTGCTAGTATCGATGTTTACGAATGGGTTGAGTCTAAGTATCTACCGAGCGAATGGAATAAACTTGCAGATACACAAAAAGGCCTTGCATCTAACATCAGCGGACAAACAAAATATGACGATACAGTTTATAGTGTTAAAAAACGTTATGATTCAATCAGTAAAACTTTTAAAGAAACTTATTATTTCTGGGTTAAGAGTAAAAAAACAGTTCCAAATGTTGAGGGTCGTAGTTTAACTGCATACGACATTGCAAATCTAATTGCAGATCCTTTAGGCTACGGATATAGTTGTATAGCATTAACAGGGACTAATAGTTTTAGTTTAGTTAATTGCGAAAAATATTTAGAAGGCACTAATGTCATTTTAAATGTTGAATACTGGACTAATACTAATACTGCTAATAATTTACACAGACAATGGAAACTATTAAGCACTAATAGAAATACTGTAATTCCTTCTGAGCTAGAGAAAAAATGGATTCACAGTTTAGTTGGTAAAGATGATAATGATCGTGTAGTTCCTGATACAGCGCTTCCAGCAAAACGTCGATACGGAATTGAATTTAGACCTCGACAAAGTATGTTTGTTAACAGAGTTGAAGCGGTAAAACAATTCATTGAGCGAGTTAATTTAACACTATCAACTAAGTTGATTGTTGACGATTATAATTTATCACCGTTAGCTTCGTATGAAGTAGAGCCGTCAACTGTTTCCGGGGCATGGGATACAACAATTGATACTGAGCTAGAATTAAAATTTGTACCAACTGCAATATTACAACCTGCTGCCTTTACTCCTATTATTGTTGATGGTAGAATCATCGGAGTAACAATTTTACGTTCAGGCACTGGATATGGTAGACTTCGTGCATATAAAGTAGATGAAGATAACGATCCAATATTATGGTATGGTCCAGACTTGTCAATATACGGTTCTGGAATTAATGCACATATTAAAACAGTTATCAATTCGATCGGAGAAGTCGTAGAGTGTGTAATAGAAAATTCCGGCGAAGGATACAACGACGAAACTCGAATCAACATTCGAAATTTCTCTGTGCTGGTAAAAAGCGATAGTACAGCATTAGACTCGTGGAGCATCTATGCTTGGGATTTTATTTCGTTAACATGGAATAAAATTAGAAGTCAGTCGTTTAATGTTACAAGATATTGGAAGTACGTTGATTGGTATGAAGCTGGATATAATCAATTTGTAAAAATTGATCATCTTGTAGAAAACACATACGAGTTAATAACATCAAGCATTGCAGTTGGTAATGTTGCAAAAGTTAAAAATATCGGGTCTGGCGGATGGTTGTTGTTAGAAAAGATAGCCGATGTTCAGACAATTGATTATACTGTTAATTTTAAAGTTATTGGTAGAGAGAATGGAACAATTGAATTTTTACCTACCTTGTACAATTTTTCCTCTAGTGTGATCGGATACGACGGCCCGTTATTTGATTCTGACTTGTTCGATAACAGCCCGTCTAAAGAACTAAGAATTATTATTGATACAGTTAAAAACAACATTCTTGTTGACGAATACAAAGTTGATTACTTAGGATTATTTTTTGCTAGTATACGATATGCTGTGCAAGAGCAAACACTAATAGACTGGGCATTTAAAACTAGTTTTGTTAAAGCTCAACACAACGTCGGCGAGTTAAAACAAAAAATAACTTACAATAATGACAATTTGGAATTTTTTGAACAATACATTAAAGAAGTTAAACCTTACAGAACTAAGGTTAGAGAATACGTGAGCAATTACAACACATTGGAATATTCTCGTACATCTGTTTCAGACTTTGACTTGTTACCAATCATCGACGATAACTCGCAAGTTATTCCGTTGTCAGTTAAAGTCAATGACAACGGAGAAATTGTAACAGGGTATACCGAAATTGACAACGATCCTTGGGTAAGTTGGAAAAATGAATTAGGGTTTACTATTACTTCTTTACAAATTGTCGACGGCGGCTCTGGCTATTTAACAACCCCTGTGGTTGAAATCATCGGAACTCAGTTAGACGGCGGTACACCTGCTATAGCTAAAGCATATATTACCAACGGGGTTGTTAATAGGGTGCAGATAGTATCTGGTGGAACACGTTGGGCCTCTGCTCCGACAGTAACAATAAAAGGCGGATTAGCACCGACAGGCACTCCAGCTCGTGTAGTTGCAATTATTGGTAACTCTGTTCCTCGAACTAATTTTGTAAAAATGAAATTTGATAGAATTTCTAAAGTCTATGAGATTTTAAATTTAACAGAAATTGAAAACTTTATAGGTTCTGGATCGAAGACGCAATACGCATTGAAATGGAGCCCTGAGATTGTAATTGGTACTAGTTATGTAACAGTTAATGGCGCTGAAATTTTACGAGACGACTATACATTATCAACGATTGTGTCAACTAGTAAAGGATTTACTAGTTATACTGGTATGTTAACTTTTAAAGAAGCACCAGCAGCTAACGCATCAATTTTAATTGAGTATAACAAAGATTATAATCACTTGTCTGCAACTGATCGAATTAATTTTTATTATGATCCTGTAACAGGACAACTAGGTAAAGATTTATCACAGTTAATGACTGGTATTGATTATGGCGGTGTATCTATAACTGGAATCGGACTTGGCATTAACGTTGGCTGGGACGCTCTACCTTGGTTTACGGATGCATGGGATAATGTAGATTCTGAGTTTGAAGATTATATTGTGTCGGTATCAGGACCCACTACCGATTTTAGAATGCCATACGTTCCTGCATTAGGGCAAAATATTAATGTATATATTTCTAGATATGTTGGTGGAGAATATCAACCTTCTGTTCGAATTGACGATCTAAATTTTGCAACCATTAATCAAACTAACAACAACGCATTGATGACAACATTTGTCGGCGACGGTGAAGTTGACATTATCGTATTACCAGCAACAGTTGCATTGAATTTAAATGATAGAGTTATTTTCCGTAAAGACACTAGTGACGGAAGTTATAACTTTACAGAACAATTTGATACACAACTTGTGGGCGGAACATTCAGTGGAACTACATTAACTAGCGCAACCGGATTTGCTCCTGAAGACATTTTAGTTGACGGTGAAGAATCATTTGTAACACCTATGTCTAGCCATGCACCTGAAGAAGTAGTTCCGGGTCAAGTAATGGATACAGTGGCAATTAAAGTTTACCATAGGCCTAGCGGCGGTTGCCCTAATATTATGTTTAATAATCATAGGGGCGACAGCGAAACTACATCCTTCTTAATAGGGCAATTGTTTCCAGGAGATCTTCATGTTATTGTAAAAATTAATGATAACATTAAAGAACTTAGTACTGATTATTCAATTGATTATCAATCTAACAGTATTGTGTTTAATGCTGCTCCTAATCTAGGAGATAAAATTGATATTTTAAGTATAGGTTACAACTCTGCAACTATGTTAGATACTGACTACTTTGTAGGAGACGGTACTACATTAGAGTTTATTACTAAAGCTCCTTGGTTACCAACTGTATCTTCTACAGTATTTGTTAACGGGCAAGTTGTTGGATACTTATTGTTTAGCACCGATGACCAATACACTGATTTACAGGGACAAACGTGGAGATCGAGAGTTGGTATTAGATTCGAAGATGCACCACCGGTAGGTGCAATTATTTCGTATTTAATTGACACTAGCTCATCTGAACAAACTGCAAGTATAATTAAGAAAGAGACAATTGTGTACGACGGAGATCCTTCGTACGAGCTGGCTAATCCGATAGGTGTTGATCAGCCGTGGGACTTGAATGTTCTAGTAAAACAAGGACAGACAATTTTAAAACCAAGGAGTGCAAACTACTTTACACTTGAGTCGGGAGTATATGAATATAACCTAAAAGATTACAAGTATATTGATAGTTCTGTGAGCTTATCTAATATCGTGGTTTATAGAGATAGTACTAAACTTCGTTTGGGAACAGATTATACAGCGCTGTTTGATTATTCCGGACCTACATTCGGATTTGATTTCCCTACAATTTCAATTTCGGGCGGCGCAGGTTATTCAGTTGGCGATGCAATTGAAGTTGTGGGAGGAATTCTTACTACTTCGGGAACTGCAACAAAATTTGAAGTTACGCTAGTTAACGGCTCTGGGACTATTCTAAAAGTTGAACTAATTGAAGCTGGAGAATATCAGACACCACCTTCAAGCCCCTTTGCAATTACTGGAGGCCTTGGAGGAGGAGCAGTTATTTCTGGCGATTATGTTATCACAGAAGATGTTGCAAATATTATTATTGAAGTTAAACCAACTGCACTAGTAGTCGGAAGTAAGTTAATCGCTATTATAGATTCTGATGCAGATTATGTAATTAATGATAATGTGATAACATTTAACAACACTTATGCTAACGGAACAGAATTTGAGATTATTAGTTTTTATAACCACAATGTTTTAGGTATAGAAAGAACTGTGGATCAATTGGTACCTGCTACCCGTGTAACAAGCGGAACGACAGAATACTATGAACTAGCTGGTAAATTAGGCGGAACATTTAAATTGAGAAATACAGCAGTATCTGGAAACTTTGTATGGATTATACATAACGGCGAATTGCTAGCTCATGGTAGGGATTACTATCTAGAAGATGATCTTGTAACGGTTAAAATTGTTGAACCTGTTGCAGCTACGGATACCATCCAAATGATTGCATTTACAAATTCAGTTGTTCGAGAAGATTTTGCATATATGCAATTTAAGGATATGTTAAACCGTGTTCATTACAAGAGACTTAATAAAGATAAGTCTACTAGGTTAACGAACGACTTAAATCCTTTTGATAAAGATATTACTGTAGACGATGCATCTAAATTGGATAACCCGTCACCTAAAAATAATATTCCGGGAATTATCGAAGTTAACGGCGAACGCATTGAATACTTCACCAAAGTTGGAAACGTATTGAGTCAACTTCGTAGGGGTACATTAGGTACAGGTATACCAACATATCACTCCGCTGGCGTAATAGTTCAAGGATTAGGTGCAAGTGAGACAATACCATATAATGACAACACTATTGTCACTTCCTTTACATCCGACGGCGTTACATTAGACTTTGATCTTCCTTATGTTCCTAAAATTAACGACATTGAAGTATTTGTAGGCGGAATTAGATTAAAGAAACATCAATATAGTGTTTATTCTAATTTAGAATACCCTTATAGCCCCGAAGGCGATGTGTCTTATCAAGCAGAGTTTTCAATTACTGGAAACGCTAAATTAAGACTTTTAGACACTCCGTCCCTAGGCGTAAAAGTACTAGTAGTTAAAAAGCAGGGTAAATTATGGAATGACATAGGCGAAAGATTAGCTGAATCGAACAATCCTGTTGCTAATTTCCTAAAAGAAACTAACACAGTTTGGCCAGAATCGATTCAAGATAAATATGGTAATAGAGTATTATCATCGGACGGCACCCCTTTACAAACAGGTGACGGCCAACCATTGGAGTATTAATAGATGCCAACAATTATTGAATTGCCGAGTATTGTAAACCCGCCAGAATCTTCGGTTATTGTAGTTACAGACGACACGTCTTCAAGTAAAATAACCATTTCTGATCTTAGACACACAATGGTAAAAGTTGCGACACAAGCAACTGCCGGAGTCATTAAAATAGGATCAGGGCTTGCAATCGATTCTAGCGGTGTTGTTTCGGTTCCTAGTGCAACTGGCTATACGTTGCCAGTTGCTACTAATGTTTCTTTAGGCGGTGTCATAGCTGGATCCGGACTATCGATTAATAATCAAGGCGTGCTAAGTGTGTCTGTTCCGCCTGCTCCTGTTGCAAGTGCTTATACATTCGGAACTGTAAAAATTGGTGAAGGATTAACTATTGTCGACGGTGTACTTTCGAACCCGGCAACACAGTATGTATTACCTAGTGCAACGGGATCAATACTTGGCGGTGTCAAAATTGGAAAAGGGTTAATAATTGACAACTCGGTTGTTTCTGTTGAAGCTAACCCGTATGTAGTAGAAAGTGATCAGATTATTAACGAAGATTACACAGTCCCGCCCGGGAAAACAGTTTATAGTATAGGCCCAGTATCAATTGGCAGATCTAACACTTTTGTAATTTCTGCAGATTCAACTTGGACCATTTATACACCGGGCGCAACTGAAAAATATACAGAAGAATCGATAGCATCAACAGTTATCACTGAACAAGATACATTAATTTCGTCTAATTATACAATTAGAAATGGAGTAACTGCATCTAGTATAGGACCTATTACTATCGGTAATACTGTAACTGTTGAGATTTCACCATTATCTACATGGATAATATTTTAAATAAATAAGATATCATTGGGAGTATTTAAAAAATGGCAAACTTAAAACTTTTGGGCTCAGTTTCTGGATATACAGAACTATCAGCAGCCGCAAATGCCGTTCCGACTGTATTTACATTACCAGCTGCTGACGGAACAACAGGACAGATATTAAGCACTAATGGCCAAGGCCAGCTTCAATTTATCACTAATCAAGCAGCTTCGTATACATTACCTATCGCTTCGCAATCTACATTAGGCGGTGTTAGAGTTGATGGAGCAACAATCACAATTAACGGATCTGGTGTAATTTCATCAGCATCTGCCTACACACTACCTACAGCTAGTTCTAATACATTAGGCGGTATTAAAGTAGGTTCAGGCTTATCAATTAATGCTGGCGTACTAAGTGTTGCTTCTGTTGCAGCAACACAAGCTGATGCTCTAAAAGTTGGTACTGCATACCGCACAGCAGCAATCGACGAACCGTATTTTGGAACACCTTACAGTATTGCTTGTAGAGACCTCGACGGCAACTTAAATGCTGTGCTTTTCCAAGGTACTGCTACCTCAGCACAGTTTGCTGACTTGGCAGAAAAATATATTGCTGATGCATCTTATGAGCCAGGTACAGTTTTAGAATTTGGCGGCAAATTCGAAGTGACAGTTGCCGAAGATGAAACTCGCTGCGTAGCTGGTGTTGTTTCTACTAATCCAGGATTCATAATGAACAACGCATTAGAAGCAGCGGTTACTGAAGGCGAAAGAACTGTAACATTGGCGCTAATGGGGCGTGTTCCGTGTAAAGTTCGAGGAAAAATCCGCAAGGGCGATATGCTAGTAAGCGGTAGCGGCGGATTTGCTAGACCAGCAACTGATCCTAAGATTGGTACTATTATTGGTAAAGCACTCGAAGATTTCGAAGGAGACGAGGGTCTTATCGAAGTTGTCGTAGGACGAATTTAATCAATAAAGAGAATACTATGCAAGGCAAAGATCTATCAGGAATACATGTTGAAGGCCATATAAAAATTTGGTATCCCGAAACTGGCGAAGTTGCAGTTAATAAACGTAATGCAATACATTATGAAAATATGAGTATTGCTTTAGCAGAAAGTATTGCTGACGCTGGACAAGGCTTTATTAATTCTATGGCGTTTGGCAACGGTGGAACCAGTGTTGACCCAACAGGTATTATTACCTATCTTACTCCCAACTCCACTGGAACTAATGCAAGTTTATATAACCAGACATATTCCAAAGTGATAAACGATAGATCTAGTTCTAACTTAGATCCTACGAGGAATTATATAGAAACTCGACATGTAACAGGCAAGAATTATACAGATGTATTTGTGACATGTTTGTTAGATTACGGTGAACCTAGTGGACAAGAAGCGTTCGATAACACAAGTGACAATGATAGTAATTTTGTTTTCGATGAACTAGGGCTTGTATCTTATAGCTTAACAGGCAATTCTAGATTGTTAACCCACGTTATTTTCCATCCAGTTCAGAAATCTTTAAACAGATTAATTCAAATTGATTACACCGTTCGTATACAAAGTTTAACAGGTTTAAGTGAGGTTGCGTAATGGCTTATACAATTCCGTTCTCAGATACAGCAGCGCACCCAACAGCGATTACAGTAAACGATCAAACTCTTAATACTGAAGATACAAGTTTAACATTTGTAGGTAAAAATTATCCCGGATATAGTCTAGCAATTGGCTCTAATTTTTTACACTTATTAGAAAATTTTGCCAGTAGTACTGCTCCAAGTAATCCGGTACAGGGGCAGTTATGGTATGACACTGGAACATCTTACAGTCCTAGTAGACCTCAATTAAAAATTTATGATGGTACAAATTGGACTGAAGCTGGCAATATTAAAAAAGGCGCATCTCAACCGTCTTCTGTTAATAGTATTGTTGGTGACTTATGGGTTGATACCAGCGCACAGCAATTGTATCTTTATACAGGAGCAACATGGGTTTTAGTGGGTCCACAATTTAATGCAGGTAGTTTAGCAGGTTTAAAAGCTGAAACTGTTATTGATAGAGATTCTAATACTGAAAAAACAATTTTAATTTTTTACACAGGCGGCATTCCTGTTATTATTATTAGTAAAGATACTTTTACTCCGAAAGTTGCTATTCAAGGATTTGAAATCATTCGTCAGGGCGTTAACATGTCGTCAGACGACTTCGACCTTGATGGTACTGTTTTAAACAAGTACTGGGGTGTTAGTGAAAAAGCAAATTCGTTAATTGTTGGAAATAATGTAATTCCAGCAACAAATTTTTTAAGAAGCGATGCTGTTAGCACCACAAATTATACAATTAATATTAGAAATGGCGGTGGCCTAGTCGTTGGTGCAAGTCTCGAAACTAGTTTAACCACTAGCTCAACTGGCGCAATTCTTACACATAAAACGCAAGGTTCGCCGATAATTTTACGTACAACAACCTCCGGTGGCATTACAAATGATGTTATTACAGTAGCAGCAGGCCCTGGCGCTGATCAAGGTTTAGTTGGAATTAATAAGAATCCGACTACTGCGTTAGATGTAAACGGGGATATTTTAACCAATGGTTCAATTGTAACAACAGACACAACAGCTAGCACTAGCACAACAACTGGTGCTCTTAAAGTTGCTGGCGGAGTTGGCATCAGTGGATCATTGTATATTGGGAACAATACAAGTGTATTAGGTCAAATTACTGTTGGCGGAGCAAGTGCAGGTCAAGCAGTTGTAGCAAGGGCAAACGAGAAACACGACATCGGAACATCTGGTACTAGATTTAGAGCTGTATACGCAAAAGATTTTGTTGGGCAAACATTTACAGGTAGTTTTGTTGGCTCATTCTCTGGTAGTGTATCAGGAACTGCAAGTAGTTTAGCAACAACTTCTGCGTTTTCAATGACAGGCGATATTTCTAGTAATGTAATTCCATTTAACGGTGCGGAACCAGTTCCGCCTAGGAGTATAACTTTTGTAGCAAGAAGTGCGTTAGGTATTGCAACAGTTACTACTTCCGTGGCTCATGGTTATGTTACTGGATATATCGTTGAACTAACATGTTCTAATTCAACTTTTAATACTACACTCGGCGGTCAAGTAATTACTGTTACTGGATTAACAACATTTACATATCAAAATTCAGGATCAACTTTAACCACAACAGCAGCATCTGGTACTATAACTGTTAAACCCGGCGGAAGTTTTTATACTGTTCTTAATGATGATGTTATTTCTTCTAAAACTGAAATTTCTAGCACATCAGACAGTGATTATTTTCTAGTATATCGCGCAACAGCAACACCGGCTTTAAGAAAAATTAGTAAAGCAACACTATTTTCTACAGCAGGCACAGTTCCAACTGGTAGCATTTTTCCATTTGCAGGCGATACACCTCCTGTAGGATATTTACTATGCGACGGAAGCGAACAGAGTCAATCAGCATACCCTGAACTATTTTCAGTGCTAGGGTACAAATATAGAGCTGCTGGATTGCTAACAGGATATGCAACATTTGCAATACCAGATCTTCGAGGAAGATTCGCTCTCGGTAGGGATGATATGGACAACGGCAATAGTGTCAGTGTTCAAATAACTGCAACGAGCGGAACACGCCTATCTATTGCTGCATTAAGTTCAATTTCTGCAACTTTTGTAATACAAAATAGTTTAACAACAAACGGTCCTTTCCAGACTGGCAAAGTCTTAACAGGGCACGGATTAGACACTAGCGCTGGACCTGTAACAATTACAGCAGTTACAAATAATACTCCTAGTTCAGGATACACAACAATTACAGTTAGTATGCCTCCTCAGCCTACAACATACCCTGCTGCTAGCGGTTTAGTATTAGAATCTGTAGGCACAATTGACGGCGGTGGCGGAACAGCTAACAGAGTTCCGAGTGCAACAGCAATAGGCAACGTAAGCGGATCTAGGCAGACTACACTAGGTGTTTCAAACCTTCCAGAACACTTGCACGATTTAAAAGATTCTGCAAATAATCAATATTACGCATTGCGCAATGCTACAGGCACTCCGCCTGATCCTGAAGTAATTGCAAGCAGTGTTCACTTTACTTCATCTGCCGGACATCTTTTACAAAATAGCGGCGGTATTAAAACAACAGGTAGTTTAGGACAACCGATTGATATAATGAATCCTTATCAAACTATTAACTACATTATCTTTACTGGTAGGATTATATAATGACTTATAAGATTAATAAAACCGATGGTAGCCTATTAACAGAAGTCATTGATAGTGCAATAGATACAACTGCAACTGATATTGCATTAATTGGTAAAAATGTTACAGGGTATGGCGAATTTCTAAATGAAAATTTTATAAAGATATTAGAAAATTTTGCTTCGACTACTGAACCTAATAATCCCATAACCGGACAGTTATGGTTCGACACAAGTGAAAATCGATTAAAAGTATACGACGGTAATGGGTTTAGAATTGGCAGTGGTCCAATTGTATCAGGTTCGGCGCCTTTAAATCCGATTCAAGGAGACTTTTGGATCGACAGTGACGAAAACCAATTGTATTTCTATGACGGAACTGATAGGCAATTAGCCGGCCCTATCTATAAAAATAGTCAGGGTATAAGTGGGTTTACTGTAGAAACAATCTCCGATATAGATGGCAATCAAAAAACTATTGTTAAATTATGGGTTGCACAAACGCTTATTGGTATTTTTAGCAAGTATACAGAATTCACTCCTGCTGCATTAATTCCTGGATTTAGTGGAACTATTAAACCTGGGTTTACCGCAGGAACACTTGACGGATTGCAATTCAATGTTACTGCTTCTACTGCTAATGCATTAATTGATAGCTTAGGAAATGTTAAACCTTCTTCTAGCTTTATGCTAACAGATGAAGATAATACTGCTACTGGAACGCAAACAATTCTCAATGCAATACCGTTAACATTAGGTCCTGGGGGCGAAACATCTGTTAACGTATCAGCCGGAACTTTTCAGATTAGAAGCGATCAAAACGGCCAAGACATTAAACTTACCACACGTCAATCTAGCTTACACTATGATGCAGTTACTATTAAGTCTGCATCTAACCGTGTTGGTATTTTTAATAATGCGCCGGATGTAATGCTACACATTGGAACTGTTCTATCGCCTGGCAGTGTAATTATCGAAGGCGACTTAACAGTTAACGGCACATCAACAATTATTAATTCAACAACATTAGAAGTTGATGATAAATTAATTGAGTTATCTAAGACTGCAAGCCCGAGTGACACAATTGCCGACGGTGGTGGTATTGTACTAAAAGGCGACACAGATCACTCGTTAACTTGGAATAATTCTACCGACGCATGGAATAGTAGTGAACATTTTAATATACCATTCCTTAAAGAATATCGAATTAACGGAACTAAAATTTTAGATTCAACAAGTTTAGGTACCAGTGTTGTCTCGTCGAGTTTAACAAGTGTTGGCACATTAACTGAATTACAAGTTGATAATATTAATATTAATGGCGGTACAATTAGTTCTTCAGCAGGTAATATTACTCTTAGTCCTGCCGGTGCAGGTGTTGTCTCAGTAGCGTCAAGTAAAATTACAAATGCATTGTCTCCTGATCCAGGAGACCCCTCGCATTATGTTGCAACTAAAGGTTACGTTGATAGTTTAATTTCTTATCCTTGGCAAGAAATTTTTGCAGCAGAATATGTTGCAGTAGCTAACGACAGATTATTGGTTGATACATCAAGTGGCCCAGTTCGAGTAGTTCTTCCAGACGATCCTGTAGAAGGCGATACGATTAGATTTTTAGATTTTTCTAGTACATTCGATTCTGATAATTTAACTGTTGCTAGATACAGAACTCCTAATTTAGCAACACTAGGCGGAACATCCGGAGCAATCGGAACTTATACAGGGTGTGCCACTTCTGCAGTTATAGGTTCGGGAGTAGGACTTGTTGTTAATGTAACTACTACAGTAACTGGTACAACATACACTAGCACTAATACTTCTATAACAGTAACACAACACGGAACTGGTTATAAAAACGGTGATACTATTAAAATTTTAGGAACTGCGTTAGGTGGAACAACTCCGGTCAACGACTTAGTAGTTGACTTATCACTAATTAATATTTTAAGTTTCGATGATGACTTAATAATTAATGATGCTGATGCTGGCTTTGGATTAATTTATTTAAATTACACACAAGGTTGGAAATACACTGAAGTTGCAAGTTTGCCTGCATCTATTTCTGCAGATATTGTTGGTAATGTAACAGGTAACGTTACTGGTAATGTTTTAGGTAACGTTACTGGTAACGTTTTAGGTAACGTTACTGGTAACTTAACAGGTTCAGTATTAACAGCATCTCAGAGTAATATTACTTCTGTAGGCACGTTAACGTTTTTAGATGTTAGCGGCGGAATTACTGGAGATTTAACTGGCAGTTTATTCTCTACATATGATAGTTCATTGATTTTAGATACCACAACTGCGACATCTTTGTTTACCGGCAATGTGTTGGGAAATATTTCTAATGATTCGTTAACTGTTACAGGAACAAGCACCCTTACATTAGAATCTCAATCTAATGCAATTTATGTAGTTTCTGGTAATTCAGGATTGCGTGTAAGTGCGTATGATAATACAGGAACTCAAGAGCAATATGCTGTACAAGTAACTCCGGGAGCAGCTTCGGGTCTACGTTCAACTACGCTACTGTTTGGCGATGTTGTTGTAAGTAACACAAGCACAAGCAACATAAACGGTTCTAGTTTTAGATTACCTAGCTATACAGCCGCAGAATTAGCTGCAAGAACACTAACTTTCTTAAATTACGGAGAGCTAATTTATAACAGTGATACTAACAATGTTCAAGCATATATATCGCCCGGCACTTGGGTTAACATCGCTTAATAAAAAAATAGACATAAATACACTAGTTTAGGAAATAGAGAATGCCTTATACCATAGATAAATTCAACGGAACAACAGTAACAGTAGTCGAAGACGGTACAATTGACAGTACCCTTGACATTAAACTGATTGGTAAAAACTACGCCGGTTACGGTGAAGTACAAAACGAAAACTTTGTGTTTTTGCTAGAAAATTTTGCAGGTACTAGCGCACCACCTCGCCCAATAGCAGGACAAATTTGGTATGATACAGGTACTAAAAAATTAAAGTTTTATGACGGCGCAACTGCTCGTTGGAAAACTACTGGCGGAGCAGAATCTGCGACATCAGCTCCTGCGGGCCTAGCACAAGGCGATCTATGGTATGACTCGGTTAACAAGCAAGTTTATGTTTACGATGGCAGCTCTTATATTTTAATTGGCCCGCAAGGTGTAGCCGGGTTAGGTACAACGCAGATGAAGTCTATCAGCGTAACTGATAATGCTACAGGCGCAACTCATGGATTGGTACAAGGTATTGTCGACGGTGAAGTAATGTTTGTTGTTTCTAAAGACGAATTTACTTTAAGCACAGCTAGCGCAGTACTATTACCAAATTTTGGATTAATTAAGCAGGGTATTACATTAGTAAACACTGACAACAGTGATGGCATTACCGACGAACCGTCAGGACGAATTTTTTGGGGAACCGTAAGTAATGCAAAAAAACTTAATGGTCTTGATGTTGATTCTTTTATCTTAAAAGAAGTTGGCGGCGTAAATTTCGATACAATTGTTAGATTCAGTGACGGTGGATATACTGTAGGCGATAGTGATGATTTATCAGTTAGCATTGATGCCGACGGCATAACTCCAGTTATCCAATCAACGATTAACACAACAATTAAGTTCAAAACAATTGCTAACACACCATTAGTGTTATCTGGAGCACACGTTTTACCGGGAGTAGCGTCTACTACTGATTTAGGATCTTCTGGAACTCCTTTTAGAGCAATTTATGGTAGTACATTTAGCGGAACATCAGCTAAAGCAGATCAGTTAAAAGTTGGTTCAGAATATGCTGATGCTAGTACTCTTTCTACTGCTGATACTGTAGTAGTTAGAACAAATACCGGCGCAATTAACGCAACATCGTTTTTAGGAAATGCAACATCTGCTACAACAGCTACAACCGCTACCCAAGCTAATACACTACAAGTGGCAGTAGGAGTTTATAGAGCTGCATCGGTTGATACACCCGACAGTGGAACCCCAAATACAATTGCAGTTAGGACCGGCGACGGCGACTTATGTGCTACAGTATTTAGAGGAACAGCTACAGCAGCTTATTTTGCTGACTTAGCAGAAAAATATCTAGCAGATGATGATTATGAAACAGGAACAGTGGTTACTGTAGGCGGCGCAGCAGAAGTTACAGCTTGTCAGTTAGGTGACAGAGCGTTTGGCGCAGTATCTGCAAATCCAGCATTTAAAATGAATGAAGGATTAGAGGGAGGTACTTACATTGCCCTTAAAGGCCGAGTTCCGGTTAAAGTTGTAGGCGCAGTAAGAAAAGGCGATAAATTGATAGCTGCCGGTAACGGGTGTGCAGGCCCTGCACATGTATTATTAAGAAATGCAATAGCCCGTGCTGATACATTTCCCGATACCTTTGCTATCGCACTAGAAAACAGCGACGACGAAGGTGTTAAACTGGTTGAAGCAATTATACTTTAAGGAATTACTAAAATGGCAGGAAGAGGAACAAGAGCAACAGCAACGGACTATAATAATATTCAGGCTACCGTTGCTTCCGTAATGGGACTTGGCTCAACAACGACAGGGTATGGCCAACCGATAACTAGCACACAAGTTGTACCCGGTGCAGTTATTACAGTGGCTCAATGGACAACCTTAAGAAATGATCTTTCTAAAGCTCGTGTACACCAAACTAATGCTGCGGTAGTTGACGGGCTAGCTAGCATTTCAGCTAATAGAGGTAGTCCGTGGCAAACATTGCAAATAGTTACGGGCTCAACAACTATTAGTGAAGACATTCGTGATCAGTATAATCAGTTTTCATCCGGCATACAATCAAATAAAGATGTTATAGCAGCAACGGGTCAGTCCACTTCGGGTATAGCATTAACAAGTTCAACTAGAGTTACTGCATGGGGAACGGGAGCAACTCCTACTAGAACGCACACTTTTACAGTTACTTTTGCAGGATATACTAGCGGATCGTTAACAGTTCCTGCTGCTGATCATGCACGTTGTTTTTTCAACGCAGGCGGCCAAATAAATATTACAGCATCAAGAACTGGAACCGCAGCTACTACTAAAGATACTGATTGGACTAACATGCTATCTGGGTTTGGAACTTTTAGTTTTAAAAACTCGTCTTGCTCAGTAACAGGATCAATTAATTCTCCAGGCTCGGTATCTGGCACTACTGGATTTAGTACATTAACAGTAGGCGCAGTAAGCCAAACGACAGTATTTACACAAGCATCTAGCGTATCTGTATATGCAGAAAACCGCTACACAGTTGGTGTAAGAAGACCGACAGCTAACACAATAGAATTTTCAGTAATATTTAACGATGCTGACACAGGTGATCGCCCAGTTCCAAGTCCTCCGGCACCGTTTGGTCCGCTAGTTGACGAATCAGTTACAGGTACACTAACTAGCACAATTACTTGTACTAGGCCGTCTGGTTCGAATGTGGATGTTCCAGCACCGACTGCTGCTACTTCAGTAAATATAACCTAACCACATTCACTTAAAAGTTTGACCTCCTAAGATAAAATAGTATATAATACTATTATCTTAGGAGTTTTTGTGGATACAAAATTAGAAAAAGCATTTGAAATTGCCAATTATATGGCATCTCTTGCAGCCCAAAAATATATTCTCAAGGAAGAATATTGTCAAGCATTAATCTTTTATCATAATGGCGGTACATTTACTGCTACTCGAGAACTGATTAATTTTGTAAAAACACTAGTTGATTTAACTAATTCTGAGACATCAGTACTAGTTGACAATAATGATATTCCAATTGATATAGAAAACTTATCTCAATTTTTAGAGCTTGCCTTGTCAAAATATACGTTTGCAGTAAACGGATATTATACTAAGTACTCTCAACTAAGAAAAAGTAAATCTGTTGAAAGTTTAATGAGATTATGACTAAAGGAGTAGTGCTGTTTGCACACAATAACGAAGAAGTTGACTATATTAAGATAGCAACATATGCTGCTGATCGAATAAAATTATTTTTAAACGTCCCCGTCACGCTAATTACTAACAGCACTGACTCTTCGTTAGCTAATAAATTTGATAATGTTATTGTTGTAAATACTTCGTCCCCATATACAAAATATTTTTATAACGGTTCACTAGCAGGAAAACATCTAACTTGGAATAATGTTTCTCGTGCCGACGTCTATGAATTAACTCCGTACACTGAAACATTGGTGATCGATGTTGATTATATAATTAACTCTAACATATTAGACTATTGCTGGAACCAACCCAGTGATTTTTTAATTTTCCAACGAAGTGTAGATTTAGCTCCCTGGCGAGATAATAGTGAATTTCTTAAAGTAAGCGAACATTCAATTCCTTTTTATTGGGCAACTGTTTTCTTTTTCAGAAAAACTTCACTAAACGAATTATTTTTTACATTAATTAAAGAAATTAGAAAAAACTGGAATTATTATACAACACTATACCAGATTCGTAGCACTAATTTTAGAAACGATTTAGCTTTTAGCATTGCTATTCACATGATGAACGGATTTAGCAGCGGGGTTTTTGCCAGCCATATTCCTGGTAAGTTGTTTTTTACAACTGATAGAGACTTGTTAATCGAATCGAACAACGGTTCGATGCATTTTCTTTTAGAAAATGCAAACTCGACTGGCGGTTACATTTCTGTAAAAACTAATAATACAGACATTCATGTAATGAACAAATATAGTTTGATGGAATTAGTTAATGAGTAAAGGGCATATATTTTTAGCACAAAACGGAAATGTTGATTATGTTCGGCAGGCATGTGCGTTGGCATTAAGTATTAAAAAATTTAATACTATTAATGAAACTTGCATTGTTACAAATGATGTAATTCCTAAAGAATACGAACATGCATTTGATTATGTTGTTAATATACCGTGGACTGACTCTGCTAAAGACTCTTCTTGGAAAATAGAGAATCGTTGGAAGATTATTCATGCTTCGCCATTTAAAGAAAATTTAGTGTATGATACAGATATGCTCTTATTGAATTCTAATGATCATTGGTGGCATTCATTTAAAGGTAAAAGTTTATCATTTACTACTAATGTGGTAGATTATAATGGTAAAATTATTACAGATGATTACTATCGAAAAGTCTTTACAGGAAATAATTTACCTAACATTTATACTGGTTGCTTTTATTTTAAAAAAGATGCAGTAGCATATGAGTTTTTTAAATGGTTGGAAGTAATTGTAAAAAATTGGACAGAAATTTATAAGAAACATTTAGATGTTAGTCCGCAAAAGTTTTTAAGTATCGATGTTAGTGCAGCATTGGCATACATTTATATGGATAATACAGCTGATATTTCCATCAACCATTGCGTACCGACATTTACGCATATGAAACCAGCGATTCAGGGATGGAAAAATATACCATCTCTTTGGTCTAGTACAATTTATTCGAGTTTTAATAACGAATGTCAGTTAAAGGTTGGCGGAATGATGCAACAAGGGTTATTCCATTATGTTGAAGATGAGTTTTTGCAAGAGCATATGCTAAAAAAGTTAATGAGAAAATAATGTCAGCACCTGTTATATATTCTACATCTTTCGTATATTATGATATCAATGGAAAATTGTACGGGTTAGGCAATGTACCCTCAACTGAATACAAAAATTTTGAAATTGATAACAGTTTAGTCGAAGATTTTTATCTATTAAAGAAGCAATTAATTTTTTAGAAAAAAATCAATTTGGAAAGAAAAAAATCAACTTTAGGCTAAAGGATTGGGGTGTATCTCGTCAAAGATACTGGGGCTGTCCGATCCCAGTCATCCATTGCTCTAACTGTGGTCAGGTGGAGCCAAGATCTCTGCCTGTTAAGTTACCTCACCTTGATTTCGCCCTAGCGAAGGAATAAAACAAACTTTAGCCAGACAAAAGCGAATTTAAATGCACATGCCCCAAATGTAAAGGTGAAGCATTCTTAGACCAAGACACGCTTGATACCTTCGTCGACTCTTCATGGTACTTTTTGAGATTTTTAAATACCGAAAATAATTACGTACCCGTTGACTAATTTGA
>Ga0208897_1000207_pt1 | contig 29141 bp, 20 predicted proteins | sample ColrivemetaGS697_FD_187594 | JGI IMG/M metagenome (GOLD analysis project Ga0208897, IMG submission 187594) | Estuarine microbial communities from the Columbia River estuary, USA - metaG S.697 (SPAdes) (version 2) | ecosystem: Environmental > Aquatic > Marine > Intertidal zone > Estuary | place...
CCCATTATCTCTCATTAAATTGATTCGCCCCACACCGGAATGAATCTGCCGTCTTCTGTTCTTGTATAAGTCAGTATACCATCACCCATACGTCTTGTCAACTCTTGAGTTGAAGGAGTTATATTATTAGTTATTAACTTATCTCCACGGGGTCTTCCCATAGAGTAGGATGCTAGTATATCACGAATTTCTCTAACCTGCGACTCAGAATAATAACTTCTTACTTGCCAACCAGTTTCTCCGCCTTTTTGAGATCCAGTTGGATGAGGAATCTCTCCACGCTTCATAAGACTGGGCATATACTTCTTATGCCTATTTACGAGGTCTGCTGTTTCCCCCACAGTGTAAGCTCTTTCACGATTTCTTTTAAAGTCACTAATAAGACAGCTTTCAATCTGGTCTTTGATTATGTTGTATACAGACATAATGCCATTAGCACGGTTTATGTGGTGTGATCTTACTAAGTCTCCGTTTAAGAACCATACCTTTTTGTTACCAGGAATTATTGGGGCTTCATTATATTCTTCACGAGTTCTATAACCACGCTTTGGATTTGGTGCCATGGCGTATTCCTATAGCTTTGTTGGTACGCCTATGATAATCAAGTTTACTGCCAAAGACAAGTCTCCAGCAGTGTTGTATCTGACCACACCAGTTACGCTAGATGTGGTGGTTGACTTGATAATGACCGAAACATCTTTACCAGCTGCTGTGTTTCCAACGTTTACTGGTGTTGCAGTTACAATTGGGGCATACTTAAAATCTTCAAAGTTGTAAGAGAACTCCTGCTCATTACCAGCACTTACTGTACTGCTTGTAGCTACTTCTACATAGCCCCCAATAACCTTACCCTCGGCAGTCTTCACGCTCTGCCTTCCAGCAGTTGGGGTATCAATAGTCAGATAGTTGTATGAGTTAGTTGACATCTCATCAGATAGATCATTTACTGCCGAAGCTAGCTGATATATGTATGATAGGTCTAGTGGTTGACCACGCTCAGGTACTGGAATTCTTGCCATAGTAAGATCAATTATACCATAACTAGATCTCTAAAACACTTGATTTGGCAAAAACAATTTCTGGCCAATACTTACGTGGGTATGTTCTTGTTTGAATTGAAACAGAGACTCTTGTATATCCGACGTTTGGTATAGGCATTGAGAAAAAGTTTCCAGATACAGTTGCCTGATATGTATAACTGCCCACGCCCTCGTTTACATCTACTTGAGTAACCCCAGCACCCCAAGCAACGTAGACGTCAAAGTCTTGTAGCGTGGAATTAGCTGGCACATCCCATGTTGCAGATAATGTTCCGTTTGCTGCCTGAACGAATATGCCTTCATCATCTACAGATGCCCTAGATACTGGCGATAGCACATGCTGTGGTGACCAGTGTGAAAGCCTGTTTCTGTCTTCAGAGACAATTCTATACCTTACAATGTAGTTTCCATAAGTTGCAGTTACTTCACCGCCAGAAACATAAGTGCTTGATGTTGATGGCCCCAGTATTTGAAATGTATTTGTTGTAGGTGTGGAGTACACAATGACGTTAGTTGCATTAAAGATTTCTGGGTCTATGCCAGATATTTCTATGGCATCCCCTGCAGACAACCCATGATTCTGAGAAGACGTATACTCGTAAACCCTGGCACCAGTTTCAAGGTTTGGCTTGCTAACTGCTGATGTCAGGGAGAATGAGTTGCCAGTTGGAACGGTCACTGGTGGCAGAGTTCCTTTTGCTATCCTAACCTTTTTAATAGTTGCCATTACAGAACATCCATTGCAAATCTAAATTCTACTAAGTTAGCGGTGTTTGAGTCTTTTACAATCGGCAGTGCGTTTGAAGTCTTTACCACCGAATATCCTGTAAGACCGTATAGGGCATTGATTGTATTTGTGTTCTCAAATCTTGCAGCATCTATTGCTACATAGAAATTTGGATCTGGATCTCCTGCGGAATCAAGCACTGATACATATACCTTTATGATCGAGATTGATCCCCAGCTAAACTCAGCACTCTTTACTAAATCCTGTAGAGTTGAACTCTTTACAATATATCGATTACTTGTTAGGTCACTAGCAAAAATCTCTGACTGCAACATTGCATACTGCCTTGCATCGGTGTTGGCGTCTTCTGAGGTAAACTCCAAGATCACACGAACGGTATCTGGTGTTGATGTATCATTAAGCTTGTTCATTACAGAGAATGCCAGTCTAATTTCATCATTAGCTGAATTTTTATCTAAGTTAATTGAGGTGCCTGTCAGGTGAATATGTGGGGTGTTTGTTGCTGGCACTAACTCGTCACCTACCTTAGATATCTCAGACATGTCTCCCCGAATAACAACCATGTTATTTAGGAATCGACATCTTTCGTTCCTGCTTATCCTAGAAGCATTGTTTTCAAATAAAGAATTGTCAGCATTAACGAAGAAAGCAACGCTTCCTCCATCCACGATCTCGCCCTGGGTAGCTTCATCGTTATTATCTAGTGGCCTATCAATAGTAGGTATAGCTGTTGCTGATCCAAGAACATGGTATTCCCAGTTCTCTGTTTGGGCAAATGAATAAAGAACTCTACTATCATTAGCACCAGCTGAGGGGTTTGCTCCTGCTGAATAGACTCCTACTTCTGTTATCTCGTAGCGTTCTTCCGTAGGCACCTCGGCAGTTAAAACAATTTCTGTCACACCATTTTCGGTTACATACCCTCTTGAAATTATTGGTGCTCTAAACATTTCAAAGTCTAAGGACTTTTTTGCAGAGTAGTCTAGCCCACTTGCGGTCGATAGCTGAGCTGATGGACCACAGCCTGCGGCAATGTAAGAGGCATAAGCTGGTGCTTGGCCAATCAAATATTTTGATAAAATGTTTTTTCCAGTTGTAGTAATCATATTAGTCCTTAATATATTGTATCATTTAAAATGTCTCCAGATGTCAGAACCTGGACTTCTACTCTTTCATCTGCTTCCATGTTTATTAGATTAATGATAAGATCTCCAGTCCCCTCTTCGATATATATTACATTCTGAGTGTCTCCCTCTGGAATCTTGCTCTCGAGCTTGATAGGGAAGCTGTTAAAGTACGTAGTGCTTGGGTTTTGCAAGGATAAAAGATTTTGAGGAGAGTACTGAATTGCTATTGCAGATAAATTTTTAATTGGCCTATAGGCAACTGTTTGACCATTAACCATATCATGTCTTGCTATGTTGATTAGCTCTTGACCAGCTACCGACTCAAAAAGCAGGTCCTCTATAATTCCAACATCCTCCACCCTATCATTTACGAATAGATCTGGTGTTGCTGCCTTTATGCCTGAACTTGAAGAGCCTAAAGATGAGACTGGTACTGGAATATTTGGAGTTGGCTGAATCATTATAGTACCTCACTTAAGTATAGGGTCATTGACGTAGCTCCATCGGCCCTGTCATAAGCTATATTATACACTACAAACCTTGACCCTTCTGGTCCTACTATGCTGGTGCCCTGGTCATCTTTGTAATTTATGCTTACAATATCACCTAGTTGAATTGCAGGATTTGGAAATATTCTAACGCCAACAGACTTTCTTGGCTTTGTAACCTTGCCTAGCATCCAAGACATTAGTTCAAATGCGTCGTCTTCAGACTGAACATATTTAGCGTCGAGAGAAAACTCTCTATTGCCGTAAGTCAGCCTGCTCAACTTTATGTCCTGGTAATACTCCTTTGCCTTTTGGGGTGAGTCTACCAATGGGTCTGCAACAAACTCGTATTCTGAAAAGTCGCTCTTCCTAGAGAAGTAATCGTTCACTGTCAGGTCGGTTGATGATGACTGAGTTATGGTTACCCCGTGAATTGCAAGGTTTGCACCGTCTTCATTGAGAACCAATGCAGAGTCTGTGGCATTAAACACCAAGAACTCTGCCCCATAAGCTCCTCCCATAAAGCCAGAAACTACTAAGTTCTTAACTTTAGAAACATTATGAACAAGCTTAGAGTACAATGCGGGGTATGCTTTATCATACTTAATGTTATAGTAGGCAGCCTCTCGGAATATAGTACCAAACTCATCGTAGTATATGTTATACTTTGGGGGCTCAGCTGCACTGATGCCTCCTAGATAAGCCGACTGCACAAATCCGCTAATAGCATACTTCTTTAAAGAGTCGCTTGCAGTAATCTGCTTACTAAATACTGACTTTACTGGAGTGTCCAAGACAAAAGAAGTGTTTTGAGCATAGTTTGTGCCTAGTGCATATATGTTCTCAAACATACACCTAGCAGATCCTCTCACAAACAATGCCATATTGTTATAAACTGGAAGTGGATCTGTGTCGTCAACAACAGCTACGACTCTATTATTTATATAGAGGTAGAACCTCCTGGTACTTCCGATGTTTTCATATTCTACTGCTAAATCATATACGGTGGTTACTTCATCGTCTACTCGTCTGCTCAAGCCGACCATGGTTCCATCGTCTGTAATTATTCCGGCTGAATTCTGACCCCAAAGCTTTACTGGAACTGCCGACTCGTCTTTAAGTAGAGTCCACGGCGTTGTCTCTGACCCAGCAAAGGTAACTCTATAGTATCCATTTTCTAAGCTATTGGATTGTGCGGAAAGAAGAAGCCTATCTCCAACCTGCAATTGGTTGCCTGACCATGAAATAGCTCCATTTGAAGATGACCTTAGAACATTTGATGACAAGGTTCCATCTAGATTTGAGTCTATTAAATAGTCGTAGGATTCATTTTTTGCTAGCTTATAAAATATAACGTTGTCAACGTCATAGTTCTGATCTGTTAGGGCTGCTATTTCAAAAAAGTATCCATTATTAGTGATTGGGTTTAGCAATACGCCGAGTCCTCCAGAAGATGCACCTATAGTGATACTCTTTTCTGGAGAAGATCCATCTACAGTGTAATATGTCGAACTACCCGATGGACTCTGAACTCTATTTGTATCATTAAGTATCTTACCGACTATCCTTAGTCTGGTTCCAAAGTGACTGTAGCTTTCTCCAAGATCTTTTGGAATATAAGATATAAAGTCTGTGGACGTTTCGCTACTCAAGAATGGCTTTCCAGTTATAACCAATGCTGAGGCTTGTACTGTAGCAGACGCTGTTGACAGTATCTTTGCCTGCTCTCCCTCTGGCTGATTGTCTAGGGCCAGGTAGTTTTTTATCAGGCTGGTTGCCGAAGTTCTCTTGGCTTCAGCGTTGCTTAGCTTTCCAGAGCTAGTAGACAATCCAACTGGTCCTGCAACTAATGACATGTCTGCTATTGGTGAGGAGTCAGAGAATAGGTATTTTGAGTTCATTGAGCATCCATACATATTACCTGAGTTTGTCCAGTATGGATCCAACCCAGCATAGTGCTCTACAATATCTGTACCGAATTGTCCACGACCGTGCTTGGAGACTGCTCCATTTGAAAGCCTAGTGACTCCGTTAATGACTTCATAGTTAGGCTCTGAGTAAATCCTAATTAATCCAGTTGGGTATATTTTGCCATTAAAGGGTATTTGTGAAAAATACTTTTCGTACTCTTGCGAGCTGCTTATCCAAACATTTGGGCCACCGTTGGCTACCGACAGACCAGATACTGTATACTGTACAGCGTCATATTTTATGATCTCTCCGTTTGCATAGAAGTATCCCTTATACCTTGATATGTAGTAAACTCCCTCTCCTAAATCAACGGTGTTGTTTATTAGCTGATTGCCGACTACCGTTGGAACATTGCTAGAAAGAGTAGAGTTGATGGGTATTGCGGCCAGTGCATCCTGAGTAGTATCCGATGAGCCATTACGTGTTTTCAATACTGGTATTGAAGCCCCCTCCCAGAGTATAACTGGTCGGTAAATCCAAGACTTATATCTGTCGGTACTTCCTGCTTGCTCAGTTCCAGAGTACTGTCGCTGTATATATCTAGTAGAGTATACGACCTTGCCATTGTTATAAACAAGATTTTCCTGCGAGCTTATCTCTGCTATATTTGCTAGAACCTCTGAAGTCTTAGCATTTTGGTAGGCACCATCTTTTGAAAAGTCTTTTGATCCATAAAGAATAATGTCAGTATCTCGATCTTCTTCCGATGGCATGATATAATTTTTGCTCATAACGATAAAGTTGTTGTGCTCATCAAAGAACATTGCATATTGGGTTGAGACTGCAAGGTCGCTTAGGACTTCTGCTACCGTTCGGTTTGGCTCTACGTAGAAGTATGGAATGATAGGGTCAGAATCTGAGGCCAGCCTAATAAAAGAGTAATTGGAAAACCCAATGTTGTCTAGCAACGTCGATATTGCATAGCTAAGAGATACGCTAGTTATTAGTAGTTCTGGTGCTGTGATTGACTCGAAGTAGAAAAACATATCTCTTAGTTCTAAAGAAACAGACCTGACCGAGTTTTCGTACTCTGGGAATCCGTCAAAATACATTGTCTTGATTGGCACGTAGTAGTCGTATGAGTCTACGTCTTTTATGATCTCATGGAACTTTACCTGTAAATTTTGAGATGTATGTGCTGCAATTATGCTGTTTGTGTTTGTAGAAATAAATGCATTGTCGTAGTCAAAGATGTCTAGTGTTCCAGTTGCTGCTAGAAGCTGTCCGACTGGCATTCCGCTTACACCAAGATCAGATGCTGTTCTATTTACGGAGTAAGAAGAAACCCTGTCTGATATATTTGCTGCAAGTCTTGGAGACATTTCTATTAAGTCAAATGTTGCGTCTTGCTTGTTCATCGTTTCAACGACTACCCTGATACCCTGAAGATACTGAAACTCTCTATACTTAATCTTGTTGTCTACATTTTGAATAAATTGTGGTGGGTTCACAAATTCTGTTACATAAGGTGTTCTATTGTCTACAGACTCATCCGATAAGATCCAACCATATGAGGGCTCGAACGATTGATACTCTGCTCCATCCCAGACGTAGTAGGTTCCATTATCTAGTTCCGATGTCTTAACCAGGTAAGCGGCACCAATAAAGTTGTTGTCTGGCAAAAGACCAACAGAGGTAATGGTGTTTGCAAAGTAAAAGTTATTCTTAAACTCTTCTGGCACTTGTAGGCCATAGGAAATCTCCACATATCCGTCTTCACCGACAACTGGTTGGCCGTCTAGTCTTACAGAGTTCTCGTCAAATCTGATTGCGTCATTCCAAACACCGTCTTCTAGGTATTGAATTGACCACCTCAGAGGTGTCGTTTTGTTCTCTTCTCCAAATAGTGGGTCGTCAAAGTTTTGGTAGCTGTTTGAAAATGGACCCAGGTCCACAGTACCAACGTTAGTTTGCATTTTTACAATAATTCTATTTGCTGGAACTTGGCTCTTATAAACTACGTATGGTGAGGCATCATCTATATAGTGATTTCCGTTTACGGTTGTTGACGCTATACCCCGCTCTACAGATATTCCAGACTCGTCTACCTCTGTCCTGTAAGATGTCCAGTACTTAAACTTATCTTCTTTGTGCGACATGTAGTATCTCGGCCTAGAAGACATGCTCTGATTAACATGGTGAGTAAACTTGTCATTAAAGTACCTGACTTTATTAATACCAGACCTTGGTCTAAATCTTCCTAAACAATCTTCTAAGGAGTATAGCAGCTGCTCTTTTTCTTTTGACGAAGCAAACACAATAGGAATATCTGAATCGTCGAATCCTCCGTCGACAGAGATATCGGAGTATGTAGCGTCTGTATAGTAGTTTCCTGCGTCGTTGAGGTCAAACGAGGATGCTGGGTTACGATAAATAGAACCAACATCGCTTGTTGGCCTGTACCTATAATTGCCAATACGATCTATATTGGTAGCAACATTCATGTTCCATTCCAAAACAACCAAAGACTGATTAGTTATGGTGGAAGATGTCTCTAAGTGTTCTTTAAGAATGTCGTTCTGAAACATACTAAACCTCTTCTAGCGTTACAGATATATTCCAGAAGTCAAAGTTATTTGCGCCACGCTTTTCTACAGAGTAGGAGAAGTCAGAAAAGAACATCTCAACTATCTGGTTATATTGACCTAGGTGTGCGTATGCCGAATCGTCATCTCCAAAAGATGAGTACTTGTCGTATGCAAGGTATACCCAGAAGGATCCGGAATGATTTTCGTACCAATTAAGGATCTCGACACCACCAGCTCCGCCATCTGTAGTATACTCAAACTGATTATTACCATACATATCTGACCTTCCAGCTGTAGCAACGGGGTCTTGAGATGACTCTATGGCAAAATCTGGTCTAAGAGCATATGATCTAGATGGTAGCATGTCCCACGATGTAGAAATAGAAAGTTTGTCGGCCACGTGAAAAGACCTCATTCTTCCATTAATCATTCTTTCACGATTCTCTATACGCTCTATATCAAAGTTGATGGGGCCACGGTTGTCGTCTGATAGGATTATAAAATCGTCACTTAGCGTACCCGAATAGTCTGCACCCACTTCGTAACCCTGTGGTAGGTAAAGTCCGTTCTCCAATGTTCCTGGGTTATTTGCCCAAAGCATTGCCTGTGGCCTAGCATACTTAGTACGCCCTGACATGTAGTCTGATGTTGCCATTAGAACCTGTTACTCCTAATCCTCTGTGAGTCAATCTGCTTAATCTGTGTCATAACCGATCTTGCAATTTGATCTGGGTTTGCATCTGATTTTACATTTACGTTTACACTATAATTATACACTGATTCGCCAGAATATGTTCCAGAGTTTACAGCCTTCATTTTATCTAGTCCAAAGTTCTGTACTGCATACTTACGCATTACGAACTCTCCTGGAGTAAGCATTGCTGGAACTGTGTCTGTGCCCCTGGCAAATCCCCCAGCTGCAAAATATTTTGGAACCATTCCACCAGATGATAACGGTATTGAATACTTTTGACCTGGGTATATCAGGTTGGGGTTGCTACCAATAATAGACTTATTGGCATTATAGATCTTCTTCCACTGTGAGGCAGAACCATAAAACTTTTTGGCAATTCCAGATAGCGTATCGCCACTCTTTACGGTATATGTTTTTGTAGTAGGCTCTGCAGCTTCTGGTGCTGGGGTCTGCGTAGGCGTTTCTGCTGGAGTTGGCTCAGTCGGTGTAACTGCTTCTGTAGTGTTGTCACTAAGTATCTTATCTGCATCAACAGTGATAGAGGCAGATCCATCTTCACCTATAGTTAGGTCTACGCCTTCGATGGCATTAAATGCATCTATGAGTGACTGCTTATATGCATCAGTTTTTGTTATAGCTGCATCTATGTTACCCTCAATAAGTGACCATGCTGTTGCACTCTTGCCAAGATAGTCTAGCTCTTCAATCCGAAGGTCTCTGGCTTCCTCTGCAATCGTAAGCAATCTTTGATTTGGTTCTATCCTTGACTCTTCAATTTCGGCAATGTTTTTGGTTAAAGTTTCAATTTCTGATTCTATCTCTTTTTTGGTTAGAGTCTTTTCTATCTGCTTTCCAGTCTCCTCATCCCATACTTTGAATGTAATCTTTAGGCTTTCTAGTTCTGCCTTGCGAGCCTTCTCTAGGTTTGTTGACTGTGCATCTCTTGCTCTCTCAGCCCGAAGCTTTCTCTCTTCCCTCTGTGCCTTTGCTGCTGCTGCTAGGTCACCAGAAGCAAGAGCATCTGCTACATCTAGCTGTGCCCTTGATTGCTCGACTAGTGCCTGGTTTGACTCGTAGATACTGTCTAAAGCTTCCTGCCTTTGATCATACTTATCATTTATCTTTGACTCTTCTTCAGAGATTAAAGATAGTCCGTACTGGTAGTCATCTAGAACTACCTGGTCTTTTGCAATTTCTTGCTGAGCTAGCTTAATTGCATCTAATGTGTCCTGGTTATCTGCGGTAAACTGTAACTGTATTGCATTTTCCTGAGAACTAAAATAACCCTGAATCTTACTAAACTGTTCCTTTAAGTATGAGGTTCTGCCCTCTGGCGTTGATAGCTTTAACTCTAGAGACTTTTTCTCAAGTACGTCAAAGTCTTTTACCAACTGCTGGACTTCTTCTGAGCTTGCAGCGGTTGCAATACTAAATGCTAGCTGAGCATCCTGTGCCACTTCAAAGGCGTCTGCCAAAGACATTCCTGCGGCACGAAGCTTTGTGATAGCCTTAAACTGCATATTTACATCTGACAACCCCTGCCTTAACGAAAGCTGGAAGTCTCCAATAGTTACTTCAGAGAATGCCTTGGCCATAGCTTTTCCAGCTGAGGTTACCTTGACAACCCCATCATTAATCGATACAAAAGTTTTTCTGGTTTCTTCATCTAGACCATTGATGTAATCAATGAACTCTCTGCCATAGCCAGCTGAAACAAGCTTTTGGTCAAAGCCCTTAAAAATTTCAATGTTCTTAGTTCCTCCAAGAACCCTCTTCAATTCTCCTACTCCACCAGCTGCATTGATTGCTGCATCTCTAACCTGCTTTAGTCTAGTAAGAATGCTCTCAAATGGGTCTTGCTTTTGTGAGCCGTTGGAAGGTGTTGGTGATGGATCAGTTTCTTCTGTCCCGCCAACATTTTGCTGTTTGCCCTTTTGGACTTCGTATGCAGCTGCTTGATCAGAGTACTCTCTCATAAGGTAAGCTTGGTCATACTTCTCTAGCTCATAGCCCCTTCCTGTGGCTAATAGATATCTTTGCACAGAATTCCAGTCTCCAGTTGCTACGAAGTCTACGAAGACTGAAGCGGAACCAATCATTCCCTCTCCGAACAAAGTATCCCAGTTGTCAATTATAGCTTGTAGGCTTGGATCTTGCAAATCTTTGTTAAAATTAACCAAGAAGTCTTTAGACATTGTCTCTGGCATACCTTGAATCAGCTTGACCATGTCTGTAACTTCTTGAAGGGTGTTTGTGTTTGATGACGCAGTTAAATCAATATTAATGCCATACTCTTTATTCATATTGGCTATTTGAGACAATGCCTCTACTTTGTTTTCATAGTCTTCGTCTGTATCGAATTGAGCTGACAGAGAGAACTCTTGAAGATATGTGGACATTCCAGCTTCATCAAGACCTGACTTTATAAGTAGGTCCATCAGCTGGCCGCCTGCAGCTGTCCCCTTTTCTTCTACAATTAAATCAAATTTTCTTTTAACAGATGCGTCCGTCTTGTCTAAACCAAGAAGCATGTTTACGGCATCAATGCTGAGATCTTTCGATGCGAAAGAAAGCTGCAAGGTTGTGTAGAATTCAGTGTCATCTCCAGCACTAAAGGCTTCGGATGCGGCATCATTAAGTCTTGATACTGCATCTTCTGCAAATACTCGTAACGGATTGTCCTCTTCATATCCAGATAATACCGATGACTTTATAGCATCGCCAAATACCTTGGAGTCAAACTCATCCTTATAGCCAACAATGACGTCTAATGACTTTGAATTAGCTGCTAGCAGGGCATCAGTATCTCTTTTTCTATCAGCTATTAGAGAGTTTAGTTCATTTTCTAGCTTAGTTCTTTTTTCAACATCTGAGGTTGCAGTAATTTGGTTCTTTAAATCATCTTCTCTAGTTTGGTATTGAGAGTTTAGAGAATCTAAGAGTTGTTGGTTCTGCTGTACCTGATTTATTCCAAGAGCTATTGCTGCTGATTGCAACTCTGCAGTTTGTCTAGTTTTTTCCAAAATAAATTCTGGGTCAAGGTCTGATATGTCAGAGTTATCTGCACCAATTGCAAAGCCAAACCCATCTGCTGCCCAACCTTCTAGTCCTGCTACAAAGCCATCCCAGCCACCTCTTGCATAGGCAATGTCTCTATCTACGGCGTCTTGAATTCTCTTGCCAGAAATTGCATCTTTGATTTTACCCGACAATGCTTCTGGATCAGTCGCTAGAGCTACAGTATCTGATAGACTTTCTAAGGATTGTTGTTGGATTTCTAGCATTACCCTGAGAGGATTGTTTATTAGGTCTGTGCCATTTGGACCAGTAATGCTAATTACCGTGGCTGCCACATCTGCAGCAAAGCTGTAGTCATTTAGCTCTGTGCCTATGGCAGATGCAATACTTGCTGCCTCTCCAGATGTTAAAATGCCCTCTGCCAATCCAACAGAAAGCTGTCGGCCAATCGCTGCTGCTGCGTCTGACTTTGAAAGACCCTGGGAGATTAGAGTGTCTATGTCTCCTAGCAGGTTTTGCCCCGCCTCTGATTCTAAGTATGTTTGACCATATTTTCTTTGTGCGTTTGTATCTCCAGCTAGCTGGTCTTCTTGCTCTCTTCTTCTGGACTCTGTAGCTGATACACGGCCAGTTGCCTCTGACATAGCTATTAGCTTTGAGGTGTTCATAGTTAAGGCGTCGCCAAACTTCTTGCCGTCCTCCCTAGCCTTATTCATCATCTCATTATATTTCATGAATGCGAATACTCCTAGCCCAACTACTGCCACTAGAGCAGCTATTGGTGCACTAAGAGATAACAAAATCGGACCAATCATTGCAAGTCCGCTTGCAATTGGAACTATAGACTGAGCAATCTCTCCAACTTGACCACCCATACCAGATGCAACACCAGCACCCATTGCAACCATTCCTGCCAAACCAGCAACCCTGCCTGCACGAGATACACGCTTTTGAGCTTTAGATTGCTTTGTTAGCTTTTTGTATGCCTCTCCAGTCATTGGAGTTCCGTCTGGATTGGTTACTACATTTCCGTCTTTATCATAAGCTAAAGGCTGTGTTCCTGGAACATCCGTTCCAACCTCAGCAACCTGCTGTCGCTGATTTGCAAGCTCTCTCTTACTTCTATCTAGCTGTGTTTCTCCAGCTATATCTGCAATACCATCCATGCCAGCATTTTTACGCATAGTGTCTGCAAGAATACCGCCATACTTTGTCTTACCCAGAGCACCGTCCATAAGAGAGGTTTCAATCTTTCCTACGATCTTGCCACCGATGCCTGAAAGCTTTCTCTTTGCTGTTCCGCCAATAGATAGGTCAGCGTCAGACAGCCCGTCTACAATATTATTTTGCATTGATGGCAGCCCCATCCTTGCTGCTGCTTCATCTGAAATACCGCCAGAAGGAGCTGTAGGTGAGGTTGGGATTGTTGGTGGGCCATAACCGTTCGAGGAATTTAGGCCAGCATCGAAGTTGATCTTATACTCTCTAGCATCATCTGCACCATCGGGACCAGACAATGGATGAGGACTGTTACGGTCTCTAGCATACATGTATGGATCTTCAGATTTTGCCTCTACCTGTCTTCCAAATTCTTTTGCGTACAGGTCTGCGTCTGTGGTGGCATCCGCTACTGGCTGAACAGATGGGCCATTCAACTTATCTAATGATCTTGTTCCTGTTTCAAAGGTTCCGCCTGGAACAACATGTTTGCCAGCACCTACCGTAAAACTATTTGTCCTAAGCTTACCAGACGACTTGGTCCTTGCGACTGCGATGTCGGTGCCCGTAGCAAAAACTTGAGGCCTACCAGCGGTTTGCCTTAATTCTCCCTCTCCAGATGCTACTATGTCCTCGTAAAATGCTTCTGCAGAACCTGCAACCTTTCCAGCTGATGTCTTTATATTTTGAACACCGACTTGACGTGCAGTAACTGGCATAGAAGATCGTGCCTTCATTCCAGCAGCCACGTCCTGCCTTGCTTCATTTCCAGATGTAGCAAACTCGTTTATAACTGTGTTGGTCACATCTGCCATTAGCTGATCTAGCCAACCAGTGACTGATTTATCAATGTTTCCGTTGTCTATAGCACTTGCTATTCTTTGACCAATCTCAACATCTAGCTGTGATACTGCAGCATCAATTGCTGCACCAGAGCCCATCTGTCCTGCTGCCTGTGCCCTAGAAGAAACATTCTTAAACCCCTCTCCAGAGTTCTTGTCCCACTCAGAGGTGAACTCCTGTGAAGACATTCCAGTGCCTCTGGCTTTTTGATTTAGGGTTGTGGATTTTGTTGCGGTTAAGTCAGACAGGACTATGGTTGCTTCTAGCAGTCTGTCTGAGAATGTAGAAATTCTTGGGAATATTTTATCTAACTCGGCTAGAATTGCTGGAGTTTTTGCCATTGGCATTGACATGTGCGTCTCTTGCATACCAGGGGTTCCCTTTGCAAACCCAGGAATGTTGTCAGAGATGATCCCCTGAATTAATGGACCATATTTTTTTGCCCTATCTGTAGGAATAACAGCTTCTCCAGGAGAAAGCATGGCTGGCACTATATCTCCAGCACCCTTTGGACCAGGAACGCTAAATATACCACTAGCTAGCTTTAAGGGGTTTCCCTTTGGATCTACAAGCCCAGTGGTCCTACCCATTGTCCTGCCAGTTGCAGATGAAATATTGTATGAGCTAGCGGCTGCGTTTGCTGCCTGATATGCCCCTACAAGATTATAAAGTGCTCCTGCTTCAGAAGTAAATATTTGAGCTAGCTGAGCATGTGTCTGACCCAAAGATCCTGCAACAGCAGCAGCCTCTAGCTGTTCTTGTGTCATGTAGCCTAGCTCCATTGACACTCCAGAGGATGCACCAGACAAAGAAAGCATTACGCTTCTTACAACACCAAAACCTTTTATTAGGTTCGCTACACCGTTAGCTAGTAGACCAAAAGTCATTAGCGCTACTGGGGCAATAAGTCCTAGTACAGCAATTGCTCCAATAACAAATTGCTTGACTCCAGCATCCATATTGTTAAATTGCTTTAGCAGCCCATTAGCAAACTCAATGATAGGGGTTATTAGCTTTATGAATTCTTGGCCCAGTGGAACCAGAGATGCCTTTATGTCTTCTAGTGACTTTTGGAACTTGTAGGCTGGCGAATCTTCTACACGCTTTAGCTCTCTCTCGGAGAGGATTGCTAGCTCTGCTGCGGTTGCCCTTGAAAGATCTAGAACTCTTTGTGCCTGAGTACCCTCGGCAATAACGTTCTGGAACAATGTTGAGATACGGGAGAACTGGAACTTTCCAAACAACTGTTCGATGGCTTGGGCTCTATTTAGTGGATCTAGCTTGTCTAGAGCCTGGGCAAAGCCAATAACTGTTCCCTTAAGATCTCCAGCATTAGCCTCTACGAGACCCTTGACATTTATGCCAAAACTTGCAAGCATGTCAGAGGACTGCTTAGTAGGATTAATAAGTGAAGCAAGACCAGACTTTAGCGCATTGGCACCCTCGGAAGCATTAATGCCACCTTCACGCATGGCGGTCAGGAAGTATGCTAGATCTTCTACGTCTCCACCAAGCTGCTTTACAACAGGACCAGCCTTTGGAATAGCAATGGTCAAGTCTTCGATTGCTGTAACTGTTTGGTTTTCTACAGCGTTTAGGAAGTCTATCTTAGATGCTAGCTCTTCTGTGGAAACTCCAAAAGCATTTGTTAGAGAGATTGAGGTCTTTAGGGCTTCGGACTGTTCTACCCCACCAAGAACAGCAAGCCTTGTTGCTTCTACAACCTGGGCAGTAAGAGCTGCACCCATCTGACCCATTGCAGCGGCTTCGGCTGCCAGATCCATGGTGTCTTTAACTGCAATGCCATACTTGGTGAACTCAGAAGCTAGTCTTTGGATACTATCCACCATCTTGTCAGTTTCTGCTGCTGTGGTGTTTAGCTCCCCGTAGACCCTCTTAAACTTTATTACTGCATCTTCCATCTCCATGAATGCTTTGCCAGCAGTGGATGCCATAATAGAAAGTGGTAGGGTGAAACCAACCATAAGCTGGCGACCAGCCCACTGGGTGTTTTTACCAAAGTTTAGAAGATTTGTAGAACCTTGCTTTAAGAGCTGATTAAAAACTTGCTGCTTTTGAGCAGCCATTTGCATCTGGGTTCCCAGATTGTTCATATCAAGGGATAGGGGCCTTACCTTGATTGCTTCAATTGCTCCGTTGGCATCCCGACCCATTTTTATATATTGGGTCTGAATGGTCTTTACCCGTTCACGAGCAACTTTGTCAATTGTATTAAATTCATTTTTGAACATGCTACTAAAGCTTTTAGTAGATGCCATACCGTACTTAAAGTACTGGCCCATTGAAAGCTTATTTTTTTCCAGGGACTCTGTGAATGAGTCTGCTGTACTTTTTACATTACTTAAGCTTGCAGAAAATTGTTTTGTAGAGTTTATAGAATTTATTAAATTCTTAGACATGTTGTCTGACATAGCAGCATTTGCTGCACTACCAGACGTTCTTAAGGACTGATGAAAGGCCGATATCTGACTTTGTAGGGCTTTGATTGACGCCAACGCACTGGACGTATCAATATTAATCCCAATATTGGTTTCAATATCAGCCATTCATTAGTACCTCGTTTTGTGGACTATTTGCCCAAGTTACCTACCACGGAGCTATCCGACATCTTAATGCCAGAGGCTTCCTCTACAATCTTATAGACTGTTGGTAGGTCGATGTTGTCTTCCAACGCTTTGATGTCTCCAGCTAGCTCTGGCTTGTACTGCTCCATAGCAATCTGAACACACTCCATTAGAAGATTCATTGACTTGTCATTATCATCAGCTACTGCTGCGATGCCCTCGAACTTCTTCATAAATGAGCGAAGTAAGGAAATCTTTAGTGGACGAACTGTAAGCTCGGTTCCATCAATTAGCTTGATGCTTTGTGATTCATTGACTGTTGTAGCCATCTATTCCTCTTCTCTATAACCAATATGGTCTTATTAATTATACCACAAAGGGGATTCTATTGCTTGGTCAAATCAGTGTAATCTAGGCCCAAACCTATGCCAAATCCAGATTGTTGAGCCTTATAGCCTTGGAATGAAGTGATGTCATTAGGGTCATTGGTCTTACCGCCACTAAATACCCTGGCCTTCATCTCTTCCCAAGCATTTGCATTGCTGTTACCAGTCTTTTCGTCTAAGTCTATACCCTGAATCGCTGCCAAGAATTTTTTCTGCTGATAGTCAGCTTCGTTTTGACTCTCCAGTATTGCTATTAGCTCAGGCATGGACAGTGAGGTTTCTAGCTCCTCGTAGTCTTTCCAGATACCCAGCAAAAAAGCACGGCTTTCAAGCTTAGCAAGATCCAGTGTTTCCCAGGAAGATCCGCTCTGCGTTGCCTGCTCTTTTACGCCCTCATCATTTTTATCAGCATCTACTTTTATTCCAGCTGCAACATCAAGTATCTTATATATGGTTGGGAGGTTTACACTGTCTTCTAGATCATCTATTGTTTTTATTGATGGATAGTACTGCTTCATCGCTACCCTGGCACACTCTGCTAGAGCAGACACCGCTTCTTCATCTCCAGATGCTTTTTTTACATCTTCAAACTTTTCCATAAACTCACGAAGGTATCTAATCTTAAGCGGAGTAAGATATAGCTCTGTTCCGTCTATTAGTTCTATGATTCCAGTGTCGTATATTTTACTTGCCATCTTACAAGTATACCAAAAATAAAACTGCCCCGACCGAAGCCAGGGCAGTTTTTATTAAGTTATTTGTAGATGCAGTCTATTAGACAGCAGCGGGGATTACTCGGTCTACGATCTTACCGTATGAACCAGAAGAATCTGGTAGTAGACGGAAAGAAACCTCGAACATTGTAGCCTCGTCACGCTTAGCGGATACGGTTACGTTCTCGATTGATAGAGCACGGTAAGCAGTGTAGATACGCTCAATGCTTGAGCCAGCCTCACAGTCACCCGTACCAGGACCAACTGCAACAAGACCACGCTCAACTGGACACTCACCTAGGTTACCAGATGCAAGGTTAAGAGAGGCTGAGCCTGTTCCTAGTCCTGTAACACCAGTAATAGCCTCGTCCCAGTCAGCTGCGTTACCAGCGATGGCTAGAAGTAGGTTCTCTAGAGTTGCCTCAGCGAAAGCTGTGTTCATGTTTACGGTCATACCCTGCTTGTATAGCTTTGCAGCGTCAAGTACCTGGTCAACCTGTACCTCACCGAAGTCAGGCTGGAAGACTAGTTCTAGACCGTTCATTGTGTAACCAACGTTACGATATCCTGCACCGAGTGTTTCATCGGTCAGGGTGTCACGGTAGGATGTGCCGTCTGTTGAATAATCTGGAAGATCCGTTGCTGGATCAATAGCTCCAGAGTATGCAAATAGAGCAGCTGCACCAACGATGATCTGTGCTGAATCACCACGTGTATATGCCATATTAATTCACCTCTTTTGTTTGATTAATAAAAGGGCGTGTTTCCTCATTTACAAGTATACAGCACTTTTAAATATTATTTAAAAATCTGGACTATTTGGGTCAACAGATAGGTGGTAGTCGTAGTCAATAATTATTTTATTTCCTGCGTAGGTTCTAGCAGTTCCAAAGTCGACGATGTCTCTGGACTCTTCTAAATGATAGATCTTAAAGTTATGGAAGTAAAAGTTGCAGGATATGCTTTCGCCCTCTACGGTTATGGGACCCCTATTCTTTGCCCACTCGTTTATCTCTTCGGCAGTCTCATCTTCTCTGTCCATCAATCTTAAAATATTTTCTTGTAGCCTAATCATGTTGAGTTGGTAATCAGACCCTGTTGAATAAAAGTAGTATAGAACTTGCTCACATTTTATGTGTGGGAATGCTTTACGACGCATCTTAAACATTCTGTCGTATACCGACATCATACCGCTTTGTTCTAAGGAAAAAGAGTTTAGGGTCTCAAGGGTTGATGGCCCTGTGGGGAAAAATGGTAACGTGGCAAATCCAAGATTTTCCTCAAGCTTTTCTTTAAGGTATGTATTAATCCAAAGTATTGGTGTGTTTAGTAGTGACTGTGCCATTATCCATCTGCCCTTGCTCTTGTTATAAAGTTGTATCCAACAGATCTACCAGCAGACCTTCCAAAAGTCTTTCCTCTAGAAATACTATTCTTGTAGTCTTTAGACGTCTTTAGATAATCTAGTATACCACTGTTACGCAACCAGGCTTGTGAAAAATATTGATTTACAAATACATTTACGATATTTTCAAATGATCCCTGGGCTTCTGTTCCACCTGGGCTTTCTACTGAAACGCTGCCTTTTACAAATACTTGCTCCCCGTCTTCATTAACGAACGACAAAACATCTGCTCTCTTAGGTCTTATTACCACTGGAATGCCCTGCTCCATAATCCTGGCCTTATCATAAAATGGAACTGACGATCCACTCTTTATAGATGTTGATTGCCTAAACGTAAAGTTAAAAGAAAGTCCAAAGCTATTTGATACATAGTTAATATCAAATAGTCTTGAGCTGGGGTTGCCAGCTTCATTCCACTCATACATGTGCTGCAGGGCAGCAGGATTTACTCTTGCATTAGAGTCTACGAATTGCCTAATTGCATCAATCGCATCTTTGCCTACATTGTCTACGAATACGCTTTTACCCTGGTTAATTCCCTCTATGTATCCATTAGAGTAATCAAGTACGTTATTCATTTCTTTTAAGAATTTCTTGTCATCAAAGAATACGTTTAGCATTATACGTCTGCCGCCTGATTCTCGGATCTACGAAGAACTAGCTTATAATACTCTACGCCGCCAAATGGACCAACAAACGGCTCTTGAGTTGCAATTTCAAAGATTGTTGATTTACCTGCTCTTGGCCCAGATGTTTCGAGATATATTTCATTACAGTTAGAGTCTTTGATGTTGGTTACAATTACGTTGGTTATTGATGCATTAGAGTCTCTGCTTGAAACACGGATGTCTGTTTTTGCTCTACCGATTATGATTGTGTCTTGTGTAATGTTTACGTTAGGCTTTATCTCTTCTTTTAGTGCTGACCCAGCACCAGTAAGGCTACATGCAATAGTTCTATCTAAAACCCAGGTCTTAGAAACATTTCCGTATGCACCTTGCTCTACTATAGGGTAGTATATATCTGCCTGCATTGGGAACATAAAATCTGTAACTTCGCAGATTACATTCATTATAGTACTCCGAATCTAGTTATTGTTTGGACATACTTACCAAGTATCTTGTCAACAATAATATTTCCCGTTCCCTCTAGCATCTTCTTGTCGAACTGAATTTTGAACTGGTCAGTGTTGTACGATGTGATATACCTCTTGTAATACTCCATCTTTCCACACTTAATATCTTCGATCAGTAGCTTGGTTGCATACTCTATCTCTGGTGGTATAGCCTTGTACCCCGCATCCAGAATGAAGGTGTAGTCAAAGTCTCTTTGAAATGCTGGAGAGCCAGGGCTTGCAAAGCCAAGATCTCCATTTGATGCTGGTAGTGCAATTGGGGCAGACTGATAGCGATTAATTCTATCGGTATACACCTTGTAGATTGCCGAATTGTCTAGCGTCACAGCGTAGGCATCATACCAGACTCTTTCTACAGTTCCAACCGATTCCTCAGTTGCAAGCGAGTAATCGCTTATGGTTTTAGAAATTCTAAATGAATACTCATCAATAATTTCAGATATTCTAAATGGGCTGTTGAGCTCGGCAAAGTCTTGCGAGAATCCAGCCAACTCAACTAGATTGCCCACTGAGTAACCGTGCTTTACGGTTGTGGTAAGTCCCACACCGTCATTTACGTCTTGCAGTACATCGTAGAATGAGGCTACGCTTATTGCGGTGTCTTCGCTATTGTAGACCATTACATTGTTCTCGTAAACCCTTAGAACTTTGTTTGTGTCGTGCCAAAGCGGATAGTAGTCTGTGTTATTTCCCACACCCTGAACTACTAGCTTATGATTATAAAAACCATCACTAGTAAACTCATCAATGATTGCCCTCGCAACAATCTCAAGCATTTTGTACTCTGCAATTTCTGAAGCTATTGTGCCAAGGCTATTTGGGTCTACATATGGTCTGTAAACATTTAGGTTGCTGTCTACTACAGCTAGATTTGTTGTATCGTATATTCTAATAGCAAAGTCTCTGTCAAACTGGATCTTTGACTGAGGCAGCTCATATACGATTTGAGCAGACGAGTTAGATGTAACATCGACTGTTTCTATCGAGTGGTCCACCAGATCCTCTAGCTCAATGACATAGTTGGTGTCAGCATCTGGGACATCCCAGGTAGTTACTAGCGGATATGGTGGAACCCTCAATATTTCCATTTGATTATAGAGCCTTTATCTCGTCTTCAGTTGCTTCTCGAACGTATTCAAGTGTTAGCCACTGGTCTGCTTCCTCTCTCGAAACAATGTGGTAGCCTCTAGAGAGACGTCCAACGCCCTCCCAGTATGCATTCTTTGTTGAGAACACTGCTACCTTTTCTGAGCTTAGCTTTGGTGTTGCCTTTGGCTTTGGCTCCTCTTTCTTAGGAGCTGTAGGCTTTGATGCAGCAGGCTTAGCTTCTGGGGCTGGAGCCTCTTCCAGCTTTTCCTCTACAGCAGCATCCTCTACTGGACGAGCAAATTCTGTTCCATCCTGAACGATACCATCGCCATCCCCATCCCTTGCGTCTGGGTTAAAACCTTCTGGCAGGTCTGTTGCTGGACGCTCAAACTTTGTTCCGTCCTGGACCACGCCGTCTCCATCGCCATCTGTGGCTTCTGGGTTAAATACTTCTCTTGCCATAATATTCCTCCTGAATCAATTATAACAGATTACTAAAAAAGGGGCAGGAGCTGAGTAGCCCCTGCCCCCTTAAGGTTTAGTTTAGATTTAGCTATCTGCAGCTGCGTCAGCAAATGCGATTGCGTCCTCTTCCTCCCACTGAATACCGAAACGTACGAATACGGTGTACTCAATGGTGTCCTTCTTTGCCTTGTACTCACGGTTTACAGTGATGTCTCTCTGGAAACCCCAAATGCGGTTAGCTGGGAAGGTTAGGTCTACGTAGCCAGTTGGGTAGTAAGGAACTTCCTGTACATCGACACCAAGAACACGAGTAGTACGTGCTCCACCGAATGTCTGCCCCATACCGTCTAGGTAGTCTTGACGGTTAGCCTGAGTTGAACCTGGGGTCATTCCTGCGAATGCCTCAGCAACAGCGTCAGCTAGTGTACCGTTGTGCTTAACGATTCCCTGGAATGCGTCAGTACCAGCGTAGAACTTAAGATTGTTCTTAAGTGCACGGTACTTGCGTGGCAATGCCAGGATGATCTGCTGCATAACGTCTGGAGTCCATGCATTGTCAGCTACAGTAACTACAGCCTCGTGTGCGTCTCCAGTGGTTGCCTTGTTGACAAATCCGTCCATGATGGACAAGAAGTTGCCAGTAGCACCGTCACCGTTAATAGCTAGATCCTCGATGTCATTCGCAAAAGCGTTTGTCATCAATCGTACTAGGTGGTCCTCAAGTGCGGCACCTTCGATGCCATCCTCAAGGGACTCTGATGAGACTTCCCAGTCTAGACGGATCTTCTTTGTAGTAAGCTCCACCTTGCTGAATGTCGCACCTGCGTTGGTGTAGTCACCGACAGCCTGTGCGGCTGCACGAATAACACGCTCTCCAACATTAACCTTCTCGAGCTCCATGGTGTTTGCACGCATGGTAACACGACGGCCATCCTTGGCGAGAACAGTAGCATCCCAAACATAGTCAATAAAACGACGTGCCTGCTCTGGGCGTAGGATACCGCTGCCATCTGTACCAGATGGGTTTACGGCATTAGGTCCTGTTGTTAGACCATATTCTGCGTTAGGGATGTTGTTTAGGACACCACCTGTTGCATAGTTACCAGGAACATTCTCAGCTGTATCGCTGCCAGATGCCATTGCACCCTGACCTTGATATAGACCTGGAGCAGTACCACCTAGTTCGCCAGTTTCACCTGGCTGGTTTTTGATAATCTCTTCCGACATATTGTCACCTCCTAAGTGATTTTTGTTGTCTTAATTAAATAAGTCGGCAGTTTTGAGGAAACGTCCGCCCCATAGGGATTTCTGAACCTGTTCTGGTTCAGATTCCTGTACGATCTCGCCTAGATCGCCAGATTTACGGAAAGCGGTGTCTGCCTCTACGGCTTCAAACCTCTTTCCAAATTCATTAAAGTCACTCTTAGCAGATACGAGATCTTCCTTTACGGACTTGATATCGCTGGCGTTGCCATCAATTGACTTCTTTAGTTCAGCAATCTCGTCATTTAATGACTTTACGACTGCTGTTAGGTCGCTAAAGGCTGATGCAATACCGTCTTTTAGGTCAGTTACGACTGCGGTTACATCATCTGATTTTGATACCTCTTCAGTTGCATCTACAGAGTCGGACTTCTCGTCGTAAGACTTGTCCTCTTCCTTCATGTCTTCTGACTTCTCTTCAGTTTCAGCATCGTCTGCCTTCTCTTCCATCTCGTCTTCGTCCATGTCGTCTGTCTTTGCAACGTCTGCGTCGTCTGCCTTTTCAACAGCCTCAGCTACGGCGTCTGCCTCTGGAGCGACCTGTGCTTCTGCAACTACGTCGTCAGACTTCTCGACGATCTCTTCATTAGTTGTTTCGTTCATAGGATCTTCCTCCTTTGTCATCTTAGCAAGATTCATGCCTTTAGCACTATCAACTAAGAACTTTATCATTTCTATTTTTTCGTCATCATTTTTTTCAACGAAACCTATGTTCTTCATTTGATCTCCAGATGAAGGGCTAACTGCTGAGTCTTCCTCAGAAAGCAGTACTAGGCCAGTCTGGTCATCCCAGAACACATTCTCTAGTGTAGTTTCGTCTCCCTTGACGACATCTACACCGTCTACCTTTTCGATAGACATGATGTTTGCAAACTGATTAGCTGGAGTGTCTACTAGAGAAAGCTCTACTAAGTCGTATTCTTTGATAACACGAACTGACTTGTCCATCTTCTCGTCATAGGCGTCGTCCCACTTGTTCATTCTACCGCCAATAGAAAAGCCCTGGAGAGTTCCATCCATAACCTTTTCCCATGTGTCCTGTGCACCCTTTGAAACGTATGCAGAAACATAAACTCCTGCATAAAACTTCTTGGTGTCTGGATCAAAGTACTTGTCTTCTTTGAATGAAACCATCTTTCCGACGGCTAGTGGCTGGTGCATTTCTCGAATGTTACCACGGAACTTAGCAAAAGCCTTCATGCTTGCATCTGCAGTGACGATGTCATCCTGCTTATCTACGTTATCGAGTGTAGCAAATCCTGAGACGATACGCCTCTCTTTGTCAACCTTACTGAACGGCATTGAGAGACGGAGGTTGTCCCCGTCTGAACTCCATTGTGCCTTAGATATAGTCATACTACCCTAATTATAGCGTACTTTTTATAAAAGTTACAGAAATGTAACATTTTATTCTGAAGCCGCTCCCTCTCCTTGTGCATTCCTACCATCTATTGTACCAGATGAATCGGATTGCGTGTTCGATCTTTGAGTATCTCTTTCACGATTGCCCGCTAAATTAGCACGGGCATCTGTAGATTGACGGGCAGACATTTCAAAAGGTTCGTCTCCGTCTGGCCTTTGGGGCAAACCAAGTGCGTCACGTGCTTCGTTTGGCACCATGATTTGTGTCTTTACGTAACGCTCTAAAATCTGAGACTGTGCAATCTCGTCGGTCAGAGTTAGCTCGTTAAATACAAAGTCTAGAATGTCTGTCTTCTCGTGGACAATCTTATTAATCATCTTCTCGATATTGGTTTGTGCTGGTCTAGCTACCTGCTCTTTAAAGGTCCTGTCCTGAGCCAAAGCTGCAGCAATAGAGGATGAGTCTCCTCCACCAATCTTAGACAATGGCACCTGATGTGCAACTAAGATGTCTTCTCTATTACGAAGCCTATACTCATTGAATGAAGCTTCTTGAACACCGTTCTCAATTGGCTTCATATCAAACTCTACCTTGTTTGTATCAGAGTCTCCAGGCAGCGGTATATAAAGAGTTCTGTGTGACTGCCCCTTTAGGCTAGTCTGTAAGAATCTAAACATCTTGTCTTCTGCATCAGAGGATAGCTTGGCACCCTTTAGAGTTACGACGTATCTTGGAACAGCCTTGTTGGCAAAGTAATCGATGTTGTACTGGCTTGCTAGCTGGTCTCCATGTAGAGATGAGATAGCTGCCATTATATCTGGTACCCCGTAAAATGTATTTAGCGGAGAATATTCTTTATAGTGTAGAATCTCGTTTGGTCTAGGATCTCCTGTAAGCGGGTTTGCATTCTTTGCCCCAAAATTACGGAAGTATATAACCTTCTGACCAATAATCTGGACAAAGCCATCACGTAGCCTGCGTACACGCATTGTGGTGGATGGGATGTGTCCTACATATCCAATCTCTCCGTTAGTCTTTCTTCCAATTTCAAGGTAGCCATTTCCAGTAGCCTGAACGTCTGTATAAAACTTCATCATTGTGTGAGTAAACGAGTCATCCTTGTTTAGGTTTTCAAGCCAGTCTGTTAGCTCAACCTTGGCTCGCTCAATTCTTTTACGAGCACGTGTGGTGGCATCTGGATTCTCTGTTGATTCTAGCTTAAGCAATGTCCTCTTAGACATCTCAAAGTCAAAGCCGAGGCCGACAATGTTTTCTACCTTGGCGTCGATGGCTGCGTGGTTAGCAAATGATGTGTCGTAGTAGTTTGCTAGCTCATACAAGTTCCATGGTGGTGTGATCACATCAAAGATTCCGTATCCATTTCTGAATACGTTACCTGGGTTAATCTGCTTTGATGCTGCACCTTCTCCAACAGAGATTGCTCTGGCTGCCCCAGCGTACTGGGCAGTGGTCAGGTCTACGTTTGTTGGCTGTGCCGTATCGTATGCCTTTGAGAAGTTTCTGTCTTCTCTACGCTTAAAGTTTTTCTCGATGCCAGATAGAGTTTTTAGGTGATCCCATGTCTTGTTGAATGGATCTTTGGCCTTAAACAGGTCCTCTTCTTGCTCCAGCTCTGGTAGGCTTGCACCTACAATATATTCGCTCATTCTTCTTCCCCGTAAACTTCTAGTGTCTTCTTGGCTGCTATTACTGCACCAAGATCATTCATGCTTGGTATCAGGCCCTGGTTTAGCCTGTCCATTTGCTCGGAGTGCTCTTCGTCTGTTATTCTGGCTGCACCTGGGAAAAATATTGGTTGGCCATCTGCCTCGCCGTAGTGAGCTGCTGCATCCCTTAGCTTCTGTATTTGATTCTCATCGTCTTTATTGGCAGGAACGTTTAGAACGTTTCCCTGTCCATCTGTGAACCACTTACCATTTGACTTTTTCCAAACATAAGTTCCCCACGCATAACCAGTTTTTTCAACTAGTGTTACCTTGGCCTTACCAAGGGCTTCTTCAAATTTGTCTTTCATAACCACTAGTATACCATACTAAACTGGTGTTACGACTGAAGAATCCCATTTTACGTCTTTATATACAGAATATTTGTAAGAATTAAACTGAAGAGTCTTATCTGATGTTACTAATATCCTATTTGTTCCAGAATACTCTCTAAATATTGTAGAGGGATCTACTATATAGGCTCCTTCAACAGAAATATATAGAATATCCTGCCATAGCAATTGTGTGGGTGTAGTTAGATCTTCCCAAAAGTTTGCCAAATCTGATAGCTGATTCCACTTTCTAAAGATAACGCTCAGGGATGTTTGAGTGGATGGTAGCTGATAGTAAGATATGTTGTTAAATAGTGCTGGGCCAGTTAGCCTGATTGCACCAAGCTCTCCCTCAAACAGTAAGGAATCTGAAAACTGAATACCGATAATAGACCAGGAATCCATCTCTAGGAATAGGTCCTTGACGATAATTCCATTTAGGTAATATGCTATACCAGATACTGGAAGCTTAGTCTCTTGATTAATACCGTATATCTGACCACGTGTTCTTGATGCATTAGTGGCTACTAAATAAAACTTTGCGTATAGGTTCGAAGACTCTACCTCGAAAATCTCTGTAGCAGTTTCTGGAAAAAGTCCCTCTTGGTACTGCATGGCAAACTGGATAGCACCAATTGCATACTCAGTGACAAGCGATCTGTTTATGGGTATTGATATGCCTGTCTTACCAGGGTCTCCGCAGACTTTTATACCGCTATATTTTGATGTATAAAGGTATGGGGTGCTACCCTTGTAGGTAGAATATGCACCTATAGACTTATAGTTATAGTATATTGCACTTCTAGAGTATGGGTATATGTCATATCCGAATCTAGTTCCGACTGGATTTGGGGACTTAAAGTTGAGAGACTGTGAGGCTAACTGAAGGCTTTTCACCTTTACTGGAGTAGTCTGGGTACCTGGATTTTGTATCTCTACGTGAATTCCAATAGACAAGTTCTTAAAGTCTGCACTAGATGGAAGTTTTATGATATCTCCAGAAACTACCTCGTACTTTGTCTGTAGCCACTCGGATCCTGGCTGAACTACGTGGTTTTGAGCAGGCTGTGCCCTTGTTGTAAAATATTGATCCAGACTGTTTGATCCATTAGCCAGATACTGGAAGGTTACATATGTCCTAACTATGGAGCCACTAGTGTCTATGGATCCATCTGGAGATGTGAGCGGCCTTGGGACTGAACAATTAAACTGAATAAAATCTAGGTCTAATACCGTATCCCCAGACCCATCTGATACGTAACTAGCCAAATAAGAAAGAGGAACATAGTCTTCCCAGTATGAATCTACAGCAACATCTAAAGTAAAGGTGTCTACTATGTGTCTAGGAACCATTGTGTAGCTTGCTATGTGGTCCTGGAACCTTCCAAAAACAAATGAGTCCGCAAAGCCACCATCCATCACTGCCTCGAAAGATACCCACGTTCCAGATATCGGATCTATAAATCCACCTATCACATCAAATGGTATTTGTCCGTCTAGGCCTTCTGCGTCAAAGTAAAGATAGAAGACATCTGAGAGGTCGGACGCCGATGATGCCGCTCCGTTATTACTGAAGAATGATTCGACCTTTTGTGCATTTCGGCTTGTGCAGAATCCAACATTATATATTCTTCCAGAGAATGTTTTTTCAAAATTTTTGCTTCCACCAACGTAAACCTTTAGCTGATCCTTATTTCCAAAAAATGTTTTTAGGCTACCGTTATAAGTATTGGCAAGCTTTTCTATATTAAGACCTACAGAAAACGCCACGTTTGGAACAATTGTTTCTAATGAGTACAGAGTACTAGCTTCTGAGTTGCCATATTTAAACTTATAGCTAATGAGGTTATCTTGTAGGGTAATTGCAAAATAGTTTCCTGTTGTTTCATTCTCTATGTTAACTAGTATTTGCTCTAGGGCTGAGTTCTCGGTTGGCTTAACAACAGCATAGATAGCAGCAACATCCTCTCCAATAGCATTTAGCTTATTAAAGAATAGGTATCCGTTTTCAGAGGACCAGTCTGTTGGCCTTAGAGTTATATAATCTCTAGCCTCTCCAGAAGAATTATTATCCACCTTGTTCTCAGATAGCCAGTTATTATAAGTTCTAGATGGTGAAGAGAATACCGCCGATGGTGGCAAATAGTTAGGTGTTGAAATTGATGTGTTGTTTACAAATAGATTATCTGTAGCTCCCTGAGACCATCTACCAATATCTGGATAGTTGTAGTTGTTTGTATAGTCAGAGAATGAGTAGTCCATGAAAACTGATGCCCCATTATATGCGGTATTTAAGTTTTCTGGAAACTCGACCCCTTGACCATATACAAACCTTCTCTTAGCAACTACTTCTGGTACCCTGTATGGATAGATGCCTATGCAATCAATCTCCATTACAGAAAGATCTTCATATGAATATATACCGAGCCAATCCTGATCCTTGTTGGTAGATGTGACTGTGTCATAGATAAACTTTTCTGGAAAAGATAAGGAGTTCTCGTCTAAAGATAAAGAGATAACCACCTCTCCATTAACTATTAGGCTGGCCGACTTTGAGCTGATTCTTGTATCTAATAACATTGGCCTACCCCACTCTCCTACAAAGTGCGATCCTATAACATCCCCTATCTTAAGCATCAGGAATTGGCCGCTGACATATAGTCCATCTGTTGAGTCTATGTATACGCCATTTGACAGAACCTTGCCTATTGGCCCCATAATTCTTCTTGGTTCGCTTGTGTAAGTATCTACCCTAAGCCAAAATTCTACGGTATGCTCTCTATACTTGCCAGACTCATTCATTGCACCAAAACCAGGGAAGATTATAGATGGTCCGCTGTTGCTATAAACCTTGGTAGAACTAGATGCACCGTATACCATTGGAGATCCAGTGTTTCTAGCATAAAGCTGATTATCTGAAGAAATGTAGTAGGCGGTCTCATCTGCAAAGCCATATGGTGCTGCAGGAACTCCGTACTGCTGATCTGTGTATATTGATTCTGGCAA
>Ga0208897_1000212_pt1 | contig 28853 bp, 51 predicted proteins | sample ColrivemetaGS697_FD_187594 | JGI IMG/M metagenome (GOLD analysis project Ga0208897, IMG submission 187594) | Estuarine microbial communities from the Columbia River estuary, USA - metaG S.697 (SPAdes) (version 2) | ecosystem: Environmental > Aquatic > Marine > Intertidal zone > Estuary | place...
GGGGAAGGGGTTTTTTTGCCCGCAGGGTTTGACCCAGCACCCCGAGCCTGCTAGGACGCATATTTCTGCATAATAAAGGTTTTCTGATAAGCTGTGATTATGGGCAGACCACCGAAGCCATTAGAGCAGAAGCGATTGCTAGGCAATCCAGGGCAACGACCCCTACCCGATGCAAACAGCACAATCGCCCTTACAGGCGGATATGTTGAGCCAATACGCGATTTGGGCGAGGCAGGCATGGCGTTATGGGATGCGATCTACCGCAAAGGCGAACTGTGGATTAGCAGTCGCACGGACACTCACTTTTTACAAATGGTCTGCGAGCAACACGATAGAAGATTGTGGCTAATGGAACGCGCTCAGGCTGACCCTGACAACTGGAGACTGTTTAGGCAGTTGCACGACCTAGAAGTAATGATTAGTAATAACATGGGCAAGTTAGGACTTACCCCTTCTGACAGAACCAAACTGGGCTACGCAGAGGTCAAGGCTCGCTCAAAGCTAGAGGAACTACAAGAGAAGTGGAATAAGAATGAGCAACTGGCCTCCTAGGTGGATTACGCCAGTACCAGAAAATAGCCTTGCTACTTCACACGGCATAAAAGCATCTGACTTCATCAACACCTTCGCTGTCGTTACAAAAGACTCTGTGGGTGGCAAAGCGGGAACCCCTATGCAACTCCGCGACTGGCAAAAGAATCTGCTAGAGAGCGCATTTGCAGCAGACGGTGACGGCTTTCGCCATTCTGTTTCACTCGTGGGCCAGCCTCGAAAAAACGGCAAAAGCGCCTTGGCTTCTGGCATCGCACTCTGGTCGCTCCTAACTGGACCTAGAGGCGGTGAGGTCTACTCTTGCGCTGCTGACAAGGATCAGGCACGCATTGTGTTCGGTGAAGCAAAAAAGATGCTTGAAAACGAGCCAGAGCTATCTGAGATGGCGAAAATCTACCGAGACGCTATTGAGATTCCGTCCACAGGATCTGTATACCGAGTGCTGTCAGCAGAAGCCTTTACAAAAGAAGGACTCTCACCGACAATGGTAATCTTCGATGAGCTTCATGCTCAGCCAAACCGTGAACTCTTTGATGTTATGCAACTTGCTCAGGGTGCGCGTGGCAATCTAGCCACTATGTTCTGTATTACGACTGCTGGTCAGAAATCAGACTCAACGGGGCAAGACTCAATCGCCTACTCTCTCTATCAGTATGGGCAAAAGGTGGCTCGTGGTGAAATAGATGACCCTCGATTCTTCATGGCATGGTGGGAAGCAGAGGCAGACGCCGATTACCGCGATCCAAAGACTTGGGAAGACGCAAACCCTGGCTTTGGTGACATCAACAGCGCAGAGGACTTCCAAAGCACCGTGCTGAGAACTCCAGAAGCAGAATTTCGTACAAAACGATGCAACCAATGGGTGTCTAGCAACCTAAGCTGGCTTCCAACAGGCTTGTGGGATAAATTAGAGGTTGAGCAAGAAATTAGCCATGAGGACGAGCTTGTAATCGGCTTTGACGGCTCTTTCAGCGGTGACACGACAGTTTTGGTCGGATGTACAGTTCCAAAAGAGGAAGGTGAGCAACCTCACATCTTCCTAATCAAGGCTTGGGAGAAGGGTCCCAACGATGATAACTCGTGGAGAGTAAACATAACGGATGTTGAGAACGAAATCATCGCGTTCTGCCAAAAGCACCCTAGAGTAAGAGAAATTGCTTGCGACCCTTATCGCTGGCAACGAACAATGGCTTATCTTGACGAGCTAGGGCTACCTATCGTGGAGTTCCCCTCCACATCGGCTGCTCGAATGGTCAAGGCAACGGCAAGGTTCTATGACGCCGTGCTAGAGGAGAAAATAACTCATTCTGGTGATCCACTACTAGCAAGACACTTGGACAACTGCGCTTTGAAGATAGATAACATCGGACCGCGCATTGTAAAAGAGAATCGCCATAGTAATCGCCGTATTGACGCCGCAGTTGCAGCAGTCATCGCTTACGAAAGGGCTACCGTAGGTAGAATGGAAGAAGTAGTGCCACAAGTATTTGTATAGGTTGAAATGACAGCGACAATTTTGCAGATTGCAGGCGCAACACTTATCTCAATAGGTGCAGCGCTTATTTATCTGCCCCTTGGAATCATTCTAGCGGGGCTTACGGCACTCGTGTTCGGTATTGCTTTGGAGCGTAACTAATGCTAAATAATCTTTTTGAAAAACGCGCAGTGTCATTTCAGTCCGTCTGGGGATCTGGTGACTTTCTGGAAAGCCAGTCCCAAGCTGGGACTTCGGTGACTACAGATAGCGCCCTACAGCTAAACGCGGTGTTCTCTGCGGTGTCACTTATCTCCGACACCTTGGCAACTCTGCCAATAGACGCCTACATCCGTAGAGACGGCGCTCGCTACGCCTATCGTCCACGACCAGCGTGGGTGACCAATCCTGACATTGACACGACCAAGGAGGCTTTCTATGGCTCTGCAATCGTTTCTCTGCTACTAGAAGGCAATACCTTTATTCGCATCTTCCGCAACAATAAGGGAGAGGTTCTAAACCTCAATGTCTTGAACCCATTAGATGTAGAGATCAAGCGCAACGGTCTTGGAAGAATCATGTTCAATGTCAAGGGAGAGAAGAAGGCTCTTAGCTCCGATGACATTCTATTTATCCCAGATGTAGTGAAGCCAGGTCACCTTCGTGGAATCTCTCGCGTAGAGGCGCTAAAGGAGAATTTCGGTTTGGCTAAGGCTCTGGAGAACTACGCAAGCAAGTTCTTTGGGTCTGGCACTCAGACTTCTGGTGTTCTAGAGGTCCCAGGCAACCTAACCTCAGATCAAGCAAAAATGATGCAGGATGCGTTTGATTCTCGTCACCGTGGCTGGAATAAGGCACACAAGACTGCAATCGTCACGGGCGGTGCTACTTACAAGCCAACCAATGTTCCAAATGACCAAGCTCAGTTTTTAGACTCTCGCAGAATGGCCGTAGAGGATGTTGCTCGTGCATTCAACATTCCACCACACCTTCTAGGGCTTCCAGGCGCTGCAAGCTACAACAGCGTTGAGATGAACAACATCGCATTCGTTACTCACACCCTTAGACCTATAGCTCAGAAGCTAGAGACGGCTCTGTCAGGGCTATTGCAACAAGAGACGGGTCTTGATTCAGTATTCATCAAAATAAGCCTAGACGGGCTTCTGAGAGCAGACATCAACTCTCGTACAGAGTCTTATTCTCGTGGACTCCAAGCTGGTTACTACAAGATCAACGACATCCGCCGTTTCGAGGACCTAGTGCCTATCACCGATCCATCAGCAGAAACAGTGCGCGTTCCACTTGCCAATGTGAATGTGGACGCTGCCGACCTGAGCGCAATGGCTACTAAGGTCGAGATGCTACAGCGCCTAATTCAGTCCGGTTATGACCCAGAGGACGCTTCACAGAAACTGGGACTACCAAGCTTTGTCCACACTGGCAAGGTTTCAGTACAGCTACAGCAGGAGGGTCAATAATGACAGTGCTCAACAACGCCATCACGCTATCAAACACCGTAGCAACTCCTATCATCGTGCCAGATAATCAGAGACAGGTCGTGTACTTGCACAACTTGACCAAAAGCTCTAATGAATACATCCACATTGGCAATTCAGATGTCACGCTAACAAACAGTTTCCACCTAGATCCAGGACAAACAGTCGAACTACAGATACCAGCAGGTGACTCGCTATGGGCTATGTCAGACCCTGATGGATTAGTAGTTGGGGTGTTGCAAATGCAGAATAGGGACTAATGATCAACGACATAGAGGAGAACATAGATGGCCTTGATACCAGATCCGTCAGGGATACCAAAGACGGACAAGAAGCCAGAGCCGAAACCAGAACAGAAGCCTGTCAAGATTGTGACGGAAACTGTGAAGTCTGTGGATACGCCGAAGCCAGCTCCAAAGAAAACAACAGCGAAGAAGTCAGGCAAGTAAACCTAGCTCCACCAGCATATATGCGAGCTGCTGCCCGTAGGGGTATCGCATACTATGAGGAGGGACTCGGAGGCGATGGCTTAGTTGATAGAACTATCAGAGAAGCTCGCGCAATGGCTCAGGGGAATGTCACTGCTGAGAAGTGGGTCAGGATTCGGGCTTGGATTGCTCGTCATCTTGTTGATCTTGATTCTCCTGCTGCTTCGCCTGACTCTGCTGAATACCCAAGTGCTGGTGTAGTTGCACACTTACTATGGGGTTCTGGTCCTTCTAAACGAGGCGCTCAGAGAGCTTTAGCTTACGCCGAGGGTGTAGTAGCTAGAATAGAACAAGAGAATGAAGGCAGAGCGAAAGGCCAAGCATTGTCCAAGATTGAGACACGCACAACTTCTATTGAGTTGGCAGAGATCCGCGAAGCGGGAGATAGCATGACCTTTGAGGGTTATGCCGCTATCTTTGACTCACCAAGTGAGCCACTTCCGTTTATTGAGAGAATAGCCCCTGGCGCATTCAAGCGCTCTATTGAGGCTCGCAATGACATCAAGATGCTGTGGAACCACGACACGGGCGTTATCCTAGGCTCTAGCCGAGCTGGAACCCTACGCCTAGTCGAGGACGAGCGAGGGCTAAAGGTAGTGGCTTCACTGCCTAACACCAGCGCTGGTCGTGACACCGCAGAGCTTCTACGCCGTGGAGATGTAGATTCTATGTCTTTCGGGTTTTCAGTGCCTTCAGGTGGAGATGAGTGGAGTCCGGATGGACAACAGCGCACTCTAAAGAGCGTCAGACTCCATGAAGTTTCTATCGTTGCTTTCCCCGCGTATTCAGCGACTGCTGGTACTACTTCAGTTCGTGGACTAGATGTTGTGGCTGAAAGGGCAGAAGTTGATGCAGACGCACTAGCCGATGCAATGACCAAACTTGAAAATGGCGAGCAACTATCTGAAGAAGAAGGTCGCTTGCTAAATCAAGCAATTACAGGCTCCACTCTTGTAGAGGCTCAGCCAGAGCCAAAGGGTGACCTAGAGCGCCTAGCTCTAAAGAAGCTAAAGCTCAAACTACTGACAGGAAACTAAATGGCTACTAAAGCAGAAATCAAAAAAGCTATTCTGGCAGTTGCTGGAAACCCAGAGTCTGGTGTTGTATTCCAACTAGCAGACGCTTGGGCAGATGCAATCGTTGGCCTTGATGCTAAAGTGCCTTTCGATCCAGAAGCCAAAGACGGCGATGGAGACGGTATGGTCCAAGACGGCACACCTTTTGAAAGGCCAGCTAAAGAAACCCGCGTAACTAAGGCAAGCGAGAAGCGATAAGCCCCTTTCGGGTTCCCCCTCAGAGATTACTCTGGGGGGTTTTCTCTTTGGTGCGGAAAACAGCTGTAAAATTTACATAACGGATGTGAGTCAGCTCTGCCGTGTAGCAGTTGCGTCAGCGCGGCTGGTAATGATAACCACTAACTAATAGGAGACATAATGTCTGAGTTCATCACTGCTCAGCAGGAAGTCCGTGCCAACCTGACCGAGCAGATCCGCGATGTAATCGAATCTGCCGAGTCTGAGAGCCGTGGACTAGACGCTGCTGAACTAGAGAAGATTGACCGTATCGAAGCCGACATCCGCCGTGCGGACGAGGCAATCGCTGTTGCTACCCGCAACGAGGAGCGCAAGTCAGCACTTTCAGCTGCTGCTAAGGGCTTCGTTGTTGCAGAATCAGTTGAAGAACGTTCTTCTGCTGACATCCTTCGCAACATTGCCGAGACTCGTGGAAACCACACCTTCGAAGCTCGTACCCTAACCCCTTCGGACAACACCGTTCCAAAGACCTTCTACAACCAGGTATTTGATGTTGCCCGCCTAGTTGGACCGATGCTAGATGCAGGTCAGCGAATCAACACCGCTGGCGGAGAAGACATCACCATCCCAACTTTGACTCAGTACTCAACTGCAACCCTAAAGGCTGCTGGCGCTGCTCTTTCAGAGTCTGAGCCAACTTACTCCAGCATCACCCTTGGTGCTTACAAGTACGGTCTGTTGATCCCAGTTGCTAACGAGCTAATCACTGACGCTGGCTTCGACATCTCTGCTCACCTTGCAGAGCAGGCTGGTAACGGTCTAGGTTACGCAGTAAACGCTGCTCTAACCACTGGATCTGGATCATCTGAGCCAAACGGTGTTGTAACCGCTTCTGGTGCAGGTGTAACAGGTGGAACTGGCGTAGCTGGTGCATTCACCGCTGATGACCTAATTGACCTTGCTTACTCGGTTGATGGTGCAGTTCGCCGTCTACCAGGTGCAACATTCCAGGCTAACGGTGCAAGCATCGGCGCAATGCGTAAGCTAAAGGATGACAACGGTCAGTACCTATGGCAGGCTGGTCTAGCTGCTGGTCAGCCAGACACCTTCGCTGGCTTCCGCGTAATCGAGAACCCTGCTTTGGCTGACACCGGACTAGACGCTAAGTCTGTCGTATTCGGTGACATCTCCAGCTACAAGGTTCGCGTTGCAGGTGGCCTACAGGTTGCTACCTCTGCTGACTACGCATTCGGTAACGATGTAACCACCTACCGTGTTGTAATGCGCGTAGATGGTGACCTTACCCACGCTGGTCACATCAAGCACTTCGTTGGTGGCGCAAGCTAATCCATCGTAAGTAACGAAACCCCCTTGGAAGCTAGGTCCAGGGGGGTTTCTCTTTACCTTGGAGATTGCAGGTAAACTATTACTATGGCGATTACAAACGGATACACCACGCTCAGCGAGGTAAAGAGCATTTTGCGTCTAACCGACTCCGTGGATGACACCCTATTGGAAGTTTGCATCGAGTCTGCCTCTCGCCAAATTGACACTCATTGTGAGAGAGTCTTTACTTCAGGTGAGGCAACCCGTGTCTTTGCTCCACTAGGCGGAAACCTTTGCGAAATAGACGATATTACTTCGGTTACAAGCATCAAGACAAGCTCAGGATCTGATGGAACTTTTGATGTCACTTGGACCGCAACCGACTACCAGCTAGAGCCTCTAAACGGGCTTCTAGGGGGGCTACAAGCGCCTTACACACGCATTAGGGCAGTTGGAGACTATTCCTTCCCTACATCAGGGGAAGAAGCCACTGTAGAGGTCACAGGGACTTTCGGTTATGGCGAAGAAGTGCCTACCGATGTCAAGCAGGCTTGCAACATTATGGCTATTCGTCAGTTCAAGCGCTACGACTCCCCTCTGGGCGTTGCAGGATTCGGTGACATTGGTGTTGTCCGAGTTAGCCGTGTTGATCCAGATGTTGAAAGCCTTTTGGCTCCATACCGCAAAATTAGGATGGCATAGTGGCATCCATTTACGAAATCCGCACTGGTCTAGCAAGTAACATTGGCTCGATTAGTGGATTACGAGTTGCCACAGAGATTCCTGATAACCCAAGTCCGCCCATTGCAGTCATTCAGCTTGATTCCATTGACTATGACGGCGCTTTGAATAGTGGACTTACTACCTATAGTTTCCTTGTAACTGTCGTTGTAGGCCGTGCTGCTGAGCGAGAGATGCAAAGAAAACTAGATGCCTACTGTGATGTAACTGGGGAAGCCTCTGTGAAAATTGCGGTAGAATCAGATAAGACACTTTCTGGATCTGTTTACGACCTTCGGGTAGAACGCAGTACCCCAGTCGGGTCCATAACAATAAACGACCAAACATATCTGGCGGCTGAATTCACAGTCACCGTCTTTGCATAAGGAGAAATAATGTCAAAATTCGTGGTGACTGCAAACACCATCACCCTAAACGGTGACGACATCTCTAGTTCTGTCGCAAGGGCAGAGCTAGTGATCAACGCCAGCGAGCAGGATGTCACAGACTTCGGTTCTGGCGGCTGGACTGAGGTAATCGGTGGGCTAAAGTCGGGAACCGTATCCATTGACTTCCACCAGGACTTCGGCGCATCTGCTGTTTCAGCATTGTTCCAGGACCTAGTTGGAACCGTTGCTACTGTAACTATGGTTGCAGGTAACGGAACTGCCGTTTCAGCGACTACACCGCTTTACACCTGCGATGTACTTGTAAACAGCTTCAGCCCTATCAGTGGGGCAGTCGGAGATTTGGCTACGGTTTCAGTATCGTTCCCAACCTCTGGTGAAGTATCCTACGCCACTTCGTAATAAGGAATAGAAATGCGATTCAACCTAGCTATAAAATTCGCAGACGGTACAACTAAAGAGATAACCGCAAGCACACCGGACATGGTGGCGTTTGAGGACAAGTTCGACATCTCTATTGGAAAGATCGCAGTTGAGCAAAAGATTAGCCACTTGCTATATCTTGCTTGGCACAGTGAATTCCGTACCAAGTCCACAAAGCTCGCATATGCCGAGTGGATTGAGACAGTTGAAAGCGTTGGCGAGGGCGCGTCCGACCCAAAATAAAGGGTCTGGGCGATGACTCAGCACATTGGACCATTGCTGCTCTTGCCGTTGAGACAGGCATATCACCTAGGGAGTTACTCCAGCTAGATGACAGAATGCTCTGGACAATGCAACGCTGGATAACAACCAGACATATGCAAAAGTAGAAGCCACCCCTTCGGGGGTGGTTTTCTCTTTGAGGTAGACTTGACTAGAGGATAGGCGGTAGAAATGAATCCATTATTGGCAAACCTATTCCGCGCTGGAGTTATGCAGGGGCTTCGAGGGATGCAGGGCCACCTCACAAGCGGTAACTATAAGGCAATCCTTAGCGGTCTTGATAAAGAGGGCGCTCTAAATGTCCGCATCAAAGACCTAGCGGTTATACAAAGAACACTCCAAGAAGTTGAGCCAAAGATGGCTCGTGACTACAGGTCAAACATGAAGAAGATCGGGCAACCCGCTAGGCGTGAGTTGTTACGGGGCTTCCGAAAGATCAAGAGGTCTCCTCTGACTGGTAGAACTGAGGGAAACCGTTACTACGACTCTATGTACACCTCATACCTCTCAAACATTAGCTGGTACAACGCAAGCAAGACCCGCGCTAACAGAGCTATTGATGTGGACTACAAGAATCGAGCTACTGGGAAGTCCAAAAAAAGGTTAGCCAAGGGCGATACCACCTTGGGTGTGGTCCGACTTCGCGTAAAGTCGCCTGCTTACATACTGGCTGATATTTCAGGTAGAGGCAACAGAAGGAAGCCAACTGGGAGCAGCTCACGACCATACCGCATCAACGCATTTGGTAAAGGCGTGGTTATGAGAACCCACACCGTTGATAGAGGCAATACCGAGAATTTCCTTAGTCATCTAAATAGCAGAGCAATCCCTGGCGATAGGGGGAAGGGTCCATCACGCTTCGCTTATCCAACCGTACATAGGCATATGCCACAGATGAGAGTCGATACCCAGAAGGTACTTCGTGGGACAATAGATGGGCTGAATAAAAAGCTCAAAGGCAAGTAATAGGCAGACAAACAATGGCATTTCAAAACTTACTCATACCGATTGTTACGGCGTTCAATGCTGTTGGAATCAAGGCTGCTCGTGGTGCTCTAGGCAACCTAACCAAGGACTTCGGGGGCTTCGCTAAAGAAGCTGGTAAGGCTGCTGCCGCGTTCGGTGCTGCCCAAGCCATTATGGGTGGAACTGAATTTATCAAGGGTGCTGTAAATGTCACTCAGCAGTATGAGCGGAATATGCTCGCTCTACAGCAGGTGTTCGAAAAAGCCACTCCTGAGATGGCTAAGTTCACCGTTGAAGCTGCCTCAATGGGTATCTCTCAGGCTGAATCTGCAAAGGCTTCCGTATTCCTCGGTTCGGTTCTAAAGCAGTACGGAATGAATGTAGAGTCTGCTGGCTCAGAGACTCGCAAGCTTGTAGGTCTGTCTCAGGACTTGGCAACTACCTATGGCTACGATCTTCAAGAAGCTCTCTTGGCGATGACTGCTTTGTTCCGTGGTGAGTACGACCCGATTGAGAAGTTCGGTGTCGCTATGAAGCAAAACGAGATCAACTCGCTTCTAGCTGCCCGTGGACAAGACAAGCTGACTGGCGCTGCTCTTGCCCAAGCAACGGTAGCCACACGCCTTGAATTGCTCTATCAGAGGGCAGGAGACTCTCTAGGGGCATTTGACAGGGCTAACGGCACTCTATACGCCTCACAGCAGAAGCTAAACGCTGCCTGGCAGAATACTCAACTTCTAGTCGGTGAGGCTCTACAGGAGCCATTGGCAAACCTGATTGACTCGATGGCCGAGATTGCCACTAAGCATGGACCTGAGTTTACAGCTATTGGTGAGTCTATGGGTAGGGCAGTAGAAGAACTGACCCCACACATCATAAGAACAGTAGACGCTCTGGCGAACTTACTTAGTGTGCTTCCAGCATTCATAGACGCCGGAACTCAGGCAACTAAAGTTTTCGGTGACATGAATGAGGAGTTCCTCTTTGCTGCTGGTGTACAACTTCCAATCAACAGAGAAATAGAAATTCTTATAGGTCAAATTGAGGACCTTCAGTACATTGTTGATCAAACTTACTATTCAACACCAGAGGCAGAACAAAAGCTTGAAGCACTAAAAGAGCAACTCCACAACCTACGAGGCGAGATTACTCAAAATGCGGTAGAGACTAAGCGCTTTACCGAGCTTTACGAGAAGGCTCTTGATGGTCCAGATGTAATTGGCGCTGCCCGTAACTGGTCATACTTTGAACAAGTCCTTACTCAGGCTGGTATCGCCTCTCGCAATGTTGAGGGTGCTCTTGTTGGCGTTGGATCTGTTTTGGGTAGCCTTGGGGAAGAAATCGCCAAGAGTGAAGCAGGCGCGGAACTTGACCGCATGGGATTCAGTGCTGCTCAGATTGAGTTTGCACTAACGCAACCTAACTGGCAACAGATTTTCGGTCAGATTTCTCGATTGGCTCAGATTGCCTCAATGGACATCTATTCCATAGGTACGAATGCCGCATATGGAGCAGCAGTAGCTCAGGGGGCAGCACAAGCAACCCTAAACGAGCTTCGTGCAAACATGGCTAAGACTTGGCAGGACTTCTCCGCTGGCTGGTATAAGGCTGGCAATGTGGCTTCTAAGGCAGTTGCTCAGATTGCCGACCCACTAGAGGATCTTCGCAAGATGGTTGCGAGTTCGATATCTGGGATTGCAGACAGCATTGTTGGCGCTTTCCAGATTGGTGACATTGACCCTAGCAAGGGCTACCTGGCTGGCGCTAAGAAGATGCTTGCTCGACTCCGTGCCTTTGCAACTGAACTAAAGAAACTATCGTCTCAGGGATTGCACCCTGCCCTTCTACAGCAGGTAATGTCTCTTGGTGCAACTGACGGGCTTCAGGTAGCGCGTGACCTTGGAAAAAACGAAGGCGGTCTAATCGGCGGCCTAAATGAAGTATTCGGTGATGTCCAAGCACTGGGTATGTCTACTGCTGGCTCAATTACAAGTGGTCAGTCAAACTACTACATCACGGTAAATGGTGGAGTTGGTGACAAGAAAACCATTGGAACGGCTATTGTTGATGCTATCAAGAGCTATGAGCGCTCTAATGGTATTGGGTGGAGGGCATAGTGGCAGTATCTAGCAAGGTTGAGATACGCTACACCCCTGCCGATTCATCTTGGCAAGACATCACTGCTTATGTAACCAGCATTGCGGTAAGCAGGGGCAAGTCATCTGAGTTTGATGACTTTCAGGCTGGTCAAGTACAAGTAACTGTAAACAATCACGGCAGAGAGTTTGACCCCTCTTATGGTGGTCTATTCAGCGCCTATGTAAAGCCAGCAGGAGATGTCAGGGTTGTCTCCTCTAACGAGCTGGTCTTTCAAGGCAAGATAGATGACTGGAATCTTTCCTACTCTCCAGACGGAAGTAGCGTTGCAAGCTTTACAGGCTCAGACGGGTTCATTGAGTTAGCCAACAAAACTATCATTGGTTACACACCATCTGCCCAGAGAGCTGATCAGAGAATCACCGACATCCTTGGTCGAGCTGAGGTTGATTATGACTATGACGCAGACAAGATTTCGGTCAGCGTGACTAATGTTGGTGACTACACAATCGGTGACGGCACAAGTGTTTTGCAATACATTCAGTCAGTCAGCGCAAGTGAGCCTGGGCGTTTGTTTATGGACAAGTCTGGCGATCTAGTATTCAAGAGTCGCAACGATGCTCTCTACGAAACGGACTATACCTACTACCGACAGAATCTCTCAGAAAACCCCTCATTTGAGAACGATGCTAGTAGCTGGAGTGGAAGTATCGCTCGTAGCGTCTCAGATGCTTATGTCGGCACTGCTTGTGGTGCATTCAGTGGAGCAACCGTCTATCAGAATTTCAGTGCAGAGCAAAACTCTACTTATACCCTAAGTATCTATGCAAAGGCACAATCGGGCACTCCTAGCATTACTTGGAATGCCTATCAGTCCATTGACGGGGCTTACTATGAGGGTGTTGGTGCTCAGTCTGTGACCCTAAGCACTTCTGCGTGGACTCGACTTGACATAACCTTTACTACAGAGCCTGACTACATCTTTGGCAGATTTCAGCTTTTCTCGGCTGGCGCTGTTTATGTAGACGCTTGTTTGATTGAGAAGTCAGGTCAGCTACTTGAATACTTTGACGGAAGCAACGCTCCCGATGACACTGATACTGAAACCTTTACCGCTAGTTGGGATCTGTAATGACATACTCCACCTATACCAATAACGCGACTCCTAACCTAAGCCCGCAATCTCAACTAAATGAGAAGGTTGCTCAGCTAATCACACTGCCAACTTATTCAGACAGAGCAGTGCCAGGTAAGTCCGGTAACTCAGCCCACCCTATCTTGGTCCGAGATGTGACTATTGCCTATGGTCGGTATACAGGTGACACCGTTGATTCTTCAAAGATCGGTATGTGGGCAAACGATGGAACAAATGCTTACTACTCAGCCGATATTGCCCTAGGTGCAACCACAAGCGGGATTCCTAGCAATAAGACTGGAACCGTAACTCGTCCTTGCTACGGGAGCACTCAGTATTGGATTGGCTTTACCGCACCAAGCTCTGCTTACATGACTTGGGCAGTCCAAAACAACATTGAGTCACCTTATGTGGCAAGAGTGCGCGAGGACAACACATCCTCTACTGGTAGCTTCAACAACGATGACTACGCAATCGGCTCTAGTTCGACCACCAATGGTCAGCTCGCGTATTCAGTCACCTATGACATTATCCCTACTGCTCCGCTGAGCCTAAGCGCAACGCTAAACGGGACAACTCAGATTGACCTAAGCTGGTCTGCTCCTTCAAATAATGGCGGAACTGCAATCACTGGCTACAAGATTCAGCGCTCTATTGACGGAGCCAGCTTCTCATCCATAGTGGTAAACAGTGGCTCAACCTCTACTACCTATTCAGATGTTGGACTTACTCCAGGCGTCACCTACTACTACAGAGTAGCTGCTCACAATGCTGTGACTGAGGCTTTTGACGCTTCCTACACCTCACCTTTCAGTAACACCGACTCAGAGACAACTTCTGGTTCGGCTGGAAACACTACCTCGACCCTTCAGATAGATGTAAGCAACCCAGCGCCAGAGTTCACTGTCTTTGGTGACTACGCAGGTGCTATTCACTTCAGTAACCTAGAAATTACTTATGGATCTGAGCGTTTATTCAATCGTGTTGTTGTGACCAGAGAAGAAGGTAGCGCTCAGACGGCAGAGGCAGAACAGAGCCAAGCAAACTATGGAATTAGAAGCCTTGACCTCGGTTCTCTAAATGAAACTGACGCTGAAGCTTTGGAGTTGGCTCAGGAATACCTATACCGCTACTATGAGCCTCAGTTGCGTATTGAGGCCATCCAGGTAAACATCAACGGTATTAGCACAAGCCAAGCGCAGACTGTATTGGGACTTGATCTTGATAACGCCGTGGAGGTCTACTTCACTCCTAACGGCATTGGTGACCCAATAAATCAGATTGGGCGCATCATCGGCATTAGCCATGAAATCGGGCTAGAGAGCCACATAGTAACTCTTAGCCTGAGCACCGAAGGGCTAGACATCTTTACGCTTGATTCCGAAGTGAGCGGAATCCTTGACCAGAACCTCCTTGGATAGAATAGAGACATTATGGCGTATAAATCATTTTCTTCTTTTGAGAAGCTAACCGCATCAGAGGTAAACACTTACCTTATGAACCAGAGCATTCCAACCTTCGCGGATGCGACTGCTAGGGATGCTGCTATTACCTCGCCAGCTAATGGTCAGTATGCTCACCTAACAGGCACAAACGAGCTTACGTTCTATGACGGAAGTTCTTGGGAATATTCTCATACTATATCAACCCCATGGGCAGACTTCACCCCTAACTTCAATGGTGGGTTCAATGTCGGAGATGGCTCAGTGATCGCTCGCTACTGCATTATCAACCAGACTTTGTTCGGTTATGTTGAAGCAACGATGGGCAGCGGTTCTGGCTATGGTTCTGGATTGAGCTTCGATGCACCAGTCGTTTCAAGCGTTCAAAATGATGACAGCGAAGTAGGCAAGGGAACATTCAAAGACGGCGCTCTACGCTATCTTGCAGGCGCTATCTATTTCAGCGATGGAATTATCACAAGGGCTTACAGCTCTAGTCTTTACCTAACAAGCTCAGCACCATTCACGCCTGCTTCTGGCGATGTATTTTCTGTTCAATTTCAATACGAGGTATAAAGATGACTTGGGAATCCCTAATAGAGATTGGCGAGACTCCAACCGATGAGTCAATCGCTCAGCGAATAAGAGCTTGGCGTAACGAGGAGCTAAAGCAGACTGACTGGACTCAGGTGGCAGATGCTCCTGTTAGCAAGGCTGCTTGGGCAACCTATCGCCAACAACTTAGAGACATGACTGCATCCACCGACCCAAAGACTTGGGTATTCCCTGTTAGGCCATAATGAACGAAGAAATACCCGCATGGGCTATAGAACTTATCAAGCAGGTTGAGCGACTCAACGAAAAAATCCCTACCCATGTAGATTGGGTGGAAAGAAATATGAAAGACCACGAGCTTAGAATCCGAGCGCTAGAGAAGCGTCTCTGGACTGTCGCTGGTGGCGCTGGTGCTGTGGCTGGCGTTGTATCTATTATTTGGCAGGTTGTAAATGGGTAAGTGGGTTATGCCCTTCCCTCAGTCAAAGATTACGGGACACTACGGAACCCTATCCGCTTACCGCAAGAAAATGGGGATGCAAGCTCACTCTGGAACTGACTGGGCTATGCCTAGTAAGACTCTTATCCCTGCAATCACTGACGGAACTATCAAGCTAATTCAATTTAGCAAGATCCTAGGCTGGGTAGTCGTGCAGACTGGCTGGGATGTCAAGGCAAAGAAAACTAAATACATTGGCTATTGCCACCTATGGTGCGATAAGCACGGAGCGAAGTGTGGGGGTCCGACTGCTGGATGTAAAAGCCCATCAACTTCATTCAAGCTAGGTCAAAAGGTAAAGGTAGGAGAGAAGTTTGGAATCCGAGTTTCAACCACTGGAAGCGCATCAACCGGAAACCACCTACACGCAACCCTTGGAAATTCAGTCAAATCAGTATTTGGGACTACCGCCCAAAAAGAAGATCTCTACAGATTCATTCAATCGCAGTCCAAAGGGGCAGCGCCGAAACAAGCGAACCCGCAAACTAAAGCGGTGGTGGAGTCGGGGACAAAAACCCAGGTAGCACCTGCGACTAAAATAGTTTATGCCTGCCCACATTGTAAGAAGGAATTGAATTGAAAGAGTCTATCAAGCAAATTGTCGTTAGATCATTAGGTCTAGTGCTTGCAACTGCCTTCGGTGGAACTGCCATTGGTGCAGTAGCTGGAGATGTATGGATGGGCATGATCGTAGGCATTGGTTCTTCATTCGCTGTTGTAGCGACCACAATGGGTGTTGCAATCGCTTGGAAGGGCACTCTGGAGCTAAGCGACATCCAGAACGCCTACCGTGCAGCAGTAGCGAAATCAGACGCTGAGGGTGTCAAGGATGCCCTAGGGGTCGCTGAAGATGGTGACTTCGACTTTGATGATGTAGTGGACGATAGCGACCCTGAGTTTAGATAACCTTTCGAGGTCTACCAACGGATCTTGAATTCATTTTGGAGCGCTCCTCCACGGTCAGCCCACCCCAGATACCAAAAGCCTCTCTATTGGCAACGGCATAGGCCAAGCACTCCATCTGCACCGGACATTCCTTGCACCACTTTTTAGCCTGCCTAACAGATCCCCTCGACCCGTCCCCTTGTTCAGGGAACCACAAGTCAGGATCAGTGGTTTGACAGATTGGCTGACCTGTTCGTTTGATTGCCACTGCCAACTCGGTAAATGCTCTATTCGGTGTCATACCAGAAAACATAAAGAGTAATTAGCTGTTTGTCAAATCGCCCGTTCGTCAGCGGAAGTACCGCCCCAGATGCCGTACTCTTGGTTAGTTTCCAAGGCATACTCAAAACAGATTTTTTTTATTGGACATCGGTTGCAAAGGATCTTGGCAGCTTCAATAGCCGCCTCGCGGTAATCGTAGTCAGGAATATCCTCTGGGAAGAATAGTGCTTGGTAGTCCTCGCACTCAACGCCGCCATTACTTTGAATCGCAGATAACAATTTCATATATCCGCTTGAATAATGTCCCAGGTGGCGCATACACTTACCCTACAGCAGAAGGAGTAAAAATGCAGGAATTAGCACCAAGTGTTCTAAACGGCGCACGATTGGTCGGAAACTATGCCCCAGGAAGCCCTGAGTGGCATTCTGAGAGGTCTAAAGGCATCGGGGGTAGTGAAGTAGGCACTATCCTCGGTTTGAACCCCTACGAGTCCCCCTACGCTCTTTGGGCAAAAAAGACCAAGCGCATTCCAAGTGAGATTCAGGAGAACTGGGCTATTAGATTCGGCAAGGCTTTTGAGGAGCCTATCTTGTATCTATGGCAGGAAGAACATCCAGAGTGGGATTTATACACCACTGGCACTTACGCAGATGAATTCTGCGACTACCTACACGCCAACCCTGACGCAATCGCCGTTCATAAGAAAACTGGCGAGCAGATGATCATTGAGGTCAAGACGGCTAGGCAGACTTGGGAGAATGTCCCGCCGAGCTACATTGCTCAGGTTATGCACTATATGGGCGTTACGAAGATTCAGCGCGGTCTAATTGTTGCGGTTGCGGGCATGACTTGGAATGAGTATGAGGTTCCGTTCAACCAGCAGCAGATTGACCACCAGAACAAACAAATAGCAGAATTCTGGAATTCGGTTCAAGAGGATAAGCGACCAGATTGGGACGGGGCAGAGAGCACCTATCACGCAGTCCGTATGCAATACGACAGCATTGAGGCTGTAGAGGTAGATCTTGGGGAGCTTGGCAGAGAGGTATTGGAGCTACAAATGAAGGCTGATGATGCCTACTGGAGGCTATCCCAAGCTAAGAGCAAAGCCCTAGATGCAATGGAAACTGCTAAGTGGGGGACTTACACAACCCCTAGCGGTGAAGTAGTGCGTGTCGCATCACGCCAAATGCGAGCTGGTAATCCAGTATTGGTAATAAACAAGAAAGGAATCTCATGGATATAGGAATTGGAGATTTTGTAGAGATAAACAAGGGAGCCACGATTGTCTCTGGAGTCGTTGATGGCATCAAGGTAAACGAAAGTGGACTTGAAAGAATCAGCATTTTAGAGATAGATTACTGGTTCTGGATGGACGCTGGCTGGCGCTTCATCACCGATACAGAGGAGGAAGAACAAGATGGCGAGATTTGATCTCAGTAAATATGCGACTGTCGCAGAGAGAATTCAGGTGCTTTATAGCGAGTACCCTGACGCTCGTATTGTGACAGAAAACCTAACTACGGTAGCAGATCGCTCCGTGTCCACATGGGTTGTCAAGGCTTCCCTTTACCTAACCGCAGGTGATCAAGCTAACAACATTCCAAAGGCAACCGGACACGCATTTGAAATTGACGGTGGACCTGGCGCGAACTCAACATCGGCCCTTGAAAATGCGGAATCCTCCGCCGTGGGTAGGTGTTTAGCCCTAGCAGGGTGGAGTGGCAACAAGGAGTCCACATCATTAGCGTCTCGTGACGAGATGGATAAGGTCACCAGAGGCGTTACCCCAAAGGCTCCGCGTGACTTTCTAAAAGAGGCAGAAGGAATCCTGAGTGTGACAAAGATGCGCGATTTATACAGCGAAGCGTTTGCTGCCAATGCAGACGCAGATGTATTGGATAAACTAAAGCATTATGGACAGGCACTCAGTGTTACTAGCGAAGGTTAAGGAAATAACCGAGGCGTATCAAGCCGCAATTCGCAATGATAATCAACAGCTAACGAAGTTCTGGCATTCAGAGCTTCTCTATTATGTTTGGAAGATGAGTGAATCCATCACAGATAAGCGCCGAGATCGCTCGGCTGACCCAGGAAAACCACCGAGGAGCTGACGCTCTCTACGAGGCAGAAGTTCAACTAGCTCACGCAGAGAACGAATTAGACCTAATCGAGCAGAAGGCGTTTATAGGCGCTGAAGGCACTGTTGCAGACAGAACTGCCCTAGCTCGCCTAGAAGCCGCTGACGCCCGCTTACAGCGCGATTTACGCAAGGCTGAGGCTAATCGCATCAGGGTCAAGATAAAGTCCATAGAGAGCGCTCTAATGGCTACTGCGACCCAAGCCAAGTTGATGCAGTCAGAGATTCGGTTATGAAAGCAGCGGATACTCGCAAGCTTCGAGCTAGGGATCTCTACTGCTGGGACTGTGGAGAAACTGACAATCTGGTACCGCACCATAGGGCAAACCGTGGCATGGGTGGCTCAAAAGTGCTTGATAACCTACAGAATGTAATCCTTGTCTGCGCTGAATACAACGGGCTTATGGAATCTGACGCTGGCATCGCTATGCAGGCGCGAGATTACGGGCACAAGATTAGTAAATTCAGTTCACCAAGCGATGCTGTATTTGATAAACCAGGTTGTAAATGGTATTTTCTTGATCTACAAGGAAACAAAATTGAAACCGATCCACCAACTTATTTGATTTAGAGGAGAAAACTAAATGCCACTGATAAGAGGACATCACTCGTTTGATAATCATTTTACGCAGATCCCGAATAGCTGGCTGCGGGACTCTCGCTTGACCTTCAAGGCGCGTGGTTTGCTTGGTCTAGTTATGTCACATTCAACTGGATGGAGCCTGAGCGTAAATTCAATCGCAGAGCAAAATCAAGAGGGACGAGATGCGATTCGGTCTGCGATAGCAGAACTGGAAGAATTCGGTTACCTGTCAAGGCAACAAGTCAATGAATCAGGGCGCTATGGGGAATCTGTTTGGACTACGCATGACCCTGCGGATAAACCGATGACGGAAAACCCGATGACGGAAAATCCGACCACTAAGAATAACAATCTTAAAGAAGAACAATCTTTTAAGAATAGCAAGAGAACTACTGCGCAATTATTGTTCAATGAGTTCTGGAAGGAATACCCAAGGAAGCTAGATAAAGCGAAGGCAACAAGAGCGCTTGCATCAGCATTGACAAGAGCCTCGTTTGAGGACATACTGGCAGGAGTAATTCGATACCGCGAGGATCCAAACAGACTGGATGAGTTCACTAAGTATCCAGCCTCATGGCTAAACGCTGATAGCTGGGAGAACGGGCCACTGCCGGAGGACCCCAGAGCAAAGAAGCGCCTAGAGCAACAACAACAAGAAAAAATAATGAAGGAGTGGGGCAATGAATCTAAATGAAACCAAGATGCTGCTAAAGGAAATAGCAACAGTTGATAACCGAAAGCTGGATGAAGGTCTAGCAATGACCTGGCTGGCGATTGTCGGTCCACTGGACTACGAGACTGCTAGAGAGGCACTTATCCTAGCTAGGCGCGATCCGTCAATCAACTACCTAGAGCCACGACACATCGTTGCCTGGGCGAAGGAGGCAAAGCACCGCGCAACGCGCAACACCGTAGAGGAGCCTGAGAACATAGATGTTACTCCTGAGCCTTTATGCAAGCACGATGTCAAGCTACTGTCCTGTAACCCCTGCTGCCGTGCATTGTCGCAGAAGGCAGATGAATGGCGTATGTTCGAGAGTTCAAGCAAAGACAATGAATTTACAGACTTTATGTTCAGTGCGAAGGGCAAGCTTCACGCATGGGCTAAAGAAAACATCTATAGTTGATTCATGTACGAATTCGTAGATTGCAACAGATGCGGTGCGACATTTTTGATAAACCGCAAGAGAAAAAAGTTGCGTATGTTTTGCGAAAGCTGTAGAGTACAAAAAGCAAACACGATTCAAAGCGGTGACACTAAGTGCTTACCGTGGCACGGAAGGTTCGATGCAGACATGGTTACACCCATTGACGATCATGGCAATCCGATAATGCAAGGCGAACGCAACTGCGGGAACCTAGATTGTGTTGCACCTAGCCACCTGAAAGGATAAAAATGGCACAAATCAAAATCACGAACGCTACAGTGGCGTTTACCAACCCAAAGGGCTTTGTAGCTAAGGCTCCAATCACAGTATTCGGTGAGACACGCGATGAATACTACAAGGTCTGGACTGACGAGAAGTTCGCTGAAGGAGATTCAGTCGAAATCGTTGGTGACCTATCAACCCGCATTGAGGAGTTCACAAGCAAGCGCACTGGTCAGCTAGAGACTACTGCTGCAATCCATGTGAATAACCCAACCATCAAAGCCGGATCGGACGCTCCGTTCTAATGACTAAGTTTGTAGGGCTGTTCACTGCCACCCTTCTAGCTTTGCTAGGTACTCAGGTAGGACCTGTCCTAGGCAGTATTGCCTTTGTGTGGGCAGCCCTACATTTTTTCGCCGTACTCAAATCTTGGTATGACAATCCAGCTTGAGGTGTTCGGCATCCCAGCTCCACAAGGATCTAAAGCGGTCTACAACGGCAGGGTAGTTGAACAGTCAGCTAAGACCCTAAAGCCTTGGCGCAAGGCAATCGCAGAAGCCTGCCACGACCTACCAAGTGATCATCAAATTCTTTTGGGTCCAGTGAGGGTAGAGATTGACTTCTATCTTCGCAGGCCACCTTCGGTCAAAATCAGTAAACGGGCGTTGCCAATAGTGCCACCCGATGTAGACAAACTGGCACGGGCCGCCCTTGACGGAATAGGCCAAGGGCTAAACGGGAAAGCTGGAGACGGCGTTCTTTGGGGAGATGATTCTCAGGTAGTTGAGCTAATAGCTCGGAAATATTACGCTGACGATAGAGAACCTGGCGCAACAATCACGATTATCGCCATATAACAAATACATAACAAGCCGTATTCGGTTCTTGCCTTTTACCCTCACATCCTCTTTACTTGTAGTAATAGGAAAGGAGCGTTATGAACATCAAACGGATAAAAGAACAGCTTGATTACCAAATAGACACGCTATTCCAAGCTGGTTATGACCTTGGCTGGAACGCGCTGCTAGAGGATCTAGAGCAGTACGCAGATACTCAATGGAATCTAAACAACAAAACCACAGCGGAAATCGTCCGCAAACTAACAAATGAGATGAGGGTCGGTGGCTGGAATGACCAAGCATGATTGGAGACACTTCAGGTATGAAGTCGCTGAGTTTTTCTTTGGCAACATACTAGACGAGACATTCAGGGACGGGCAGATCTCAGGTGTGGAGTACACATCGAGAACTCTCGGCATGGCAGTGCGTAACCTGGATGTATCAAAGATGACCAAGACCCAGAAGATAGGGCACGAAGCTTCTATGGCGGCAATCGCAGAAGCCAAGAAAGAAATTATGAGAAAGACCGGAGTAGCACTATGAAGATCCCAGTAGTTATTTACACAACCCCTAACTGCCCTCAGTGCATGATGACAGCCCGCAAGATGGACAAGCTAGGCATCGTCTACGACAAGGTAGACCTAACCCAGCACCCTGACCTAGTAGAGCGCTTCAAGGAGATGGGCCACATGGCAGCACCGATTGTAGTCACCGACAAGAAAACTTGGTCAGGATTCCGTCTGGAAAAGATTGAGTCTCTAGCACGATTCCTAGCAAGCGAGGAAGCCAAAGGAGAGCAGAAGTGAGCATCAACGACCTAATTGCTTCTAACTGCAACAACTTCTACGAGCAGGGCAAGAAAGCCGAGCGTCATCGAGTCCTTCGTATCTGCGAGGAAATCAGCATTCCATACGAGAGTGAATTGGCAAACGAAAGCGGAGATGTTGTATTCATCAAGGACCTAATCAGCTACATGAACGACAAGGATTACGAATGACACTCAAATCAGAACACAACAGGATTGAGGCTGACTTTCAGCAGGCAGCAGGTTTACTTCGCCATGATCTAATCTGGAGCGAGGACTTCGACGCAATTCGGTTAGACCTAGCAGACTACCTAGAGAGGGTTAGTACCCTCGGTGTAGCCAACAGTCCATCGCTGGTTAGCCTGGTACAGCACTTGCTCGCCACCGAGAACGACCTGAGCGTGTCATGAATCCAGACTGGACAGCACAGATTCCCGATTCGTATGTCACTGACCTAAAGAGGCAGGACCACGCCTCTAATGTCAGAAACTTTTACCGCAATCAGGGCGCAGAGGCAGAGCGCTTCAAGCTACTAGCAATGGTGGCAGACATAGACCCAGAGGTTGCCAAGCAAATGATGAGCAGAATTGAGAACCAGTGATAAAAACCGAAAACGCCACCGTCTACATTGGCAACAACCTAGACATCTTGCCAACGCTTCCAGACAACAGCGTTGATTCCATAGTCACTGACCCACCTTATGAACTGGGGTTTATGGGGAAGAAATGGGACTCATCAGGCATTGCTTACTCGGTTGAGCTTTGGCGTGAGTGCCTTAGAGTTCTAAAGCCAGGTGGTCACCTGCTTTCTTTCGGCGGCACACGCACTTGGCATAGGGTCGCAGTTGGTATTGAGGATGCAGGGTTTGAAGTCAGGGACTCAATCGCTTGGATGTATGGGTCAGGGTTCCCTAAGTCGCTGGATGTATCAAAGGCGATAGACAAGTCGGCAGGGGCAGAGCGTGAAGTAATTGGCACAAAAATTGCAAGCCCTAAAGGTATCAGCGGAGCAGAAGGCAGAACTGACTCAGCCGCTGGAGCCTACGGCGGCGAAAGCAAAGAAATAAACATCACAGCACCCTCAACACCAGAAGCTCAACAATGGGAAGGATGGGGAACAGCACTCAAGCCAGCCTTTGAACCCATCGTTGTCGCTCGCAAACCCCTAATCGGCACAGTAGCCGCAAATGTCTTAGAACATGGCACAGGGGCGTTGAACATAGACGGCAGCAGGATAGGGACAGAAGTCATGGGTGGCGGAACTATGCCCAACCTGAGAGATGTCGGCGCAATGAGCAAAGAGGCTACTGGGATTGACAAACTGAGCTTTGGTCAAAATCCAAGACCTGCAACTCGAATAGAACAGGCACAATACACAGGCAGATGGCCTGCCAATGTAATCCTTGACGAATACAGCGCAGAGATTCTTGATGAGCAGAGCGGAGCATCACGATTCTTCTATTGCGCTAAAGCCTCAAAGCGTGACAGGAATGAGGGGCTAGATGAGTTAGGAGACACTACCGCTGGCAACATGGTAGATCGAGAAGAAGGTTCGGCTGGAATGAATAGCCCAAGAGCAGGGGCAGGCAGGACATCAGGGGCTAAGAACTTTCACCCAACAGTCAAACCAACCCAGCTAATGCGCTACCTAGTCAAGCTGGTAACCCCACCTAACGGCACAGTCCTAGATCCGTTCACAGGCTCAGGCTCAACAGGCAAGGCTGCAATCCTTGAAGGCTTTAGTTTTATAGGGTGCGAACTTACCGAGGACTACATTCCGATTATTGAAGGCAGGCTGATTCACGCTGAAAAGCAAAAGATAGAAAATCAACTAAAGCAAGATGAAGGGTTATTTTGATGCTAGAGGGACTAATCCACAATGAAGATTGCCTAGAGACAATGGGCAGAATGTCAGACGCTTCAATTGACCTGACTGTTACATCGCCACCCTATGACAACATGAGGACTTACAACGGCTATTCTTTCGACTTTGAATCCGTAGCCAAAGAGCTTTTCAGGGTCACAAAAGACGGTGGCGTTGTTGTTTGGGTTGTCGGAGATGCGACCATAAAAGGCTCTGAAACAGGGACAAGCTTTCGCCAGGCGCTTTTCTTCATGGAGACAGGTTTCAACTTGCATGACACTATGATTTGGGAAAAGGCTGGAAGGCTGCCAACCCAGGACAGGTATTACTCAATTTTTGAATACGTCTTTGTATTTAGCAAAGGCAAGCCTAAGGCTATGAACTTTATTTGCGACCTTAAGAATGTCACACCCATAACTACTGGTCAGAAAGACTCCACCATAAACAAGGGAAAGCACAAGTCAGGGGCGGGAACTTTCACTAGAAAAGAGTTTTCAAGGCGCACAAACATTTGGAGGATCCCTAACCCAGGAAACAAAAGCGGTCATCCAGCGGTCTTTCCTGAGAAACTTGCTTATGACCACATCATTACATGGAGCAATGAAGCAGATTTAGTTTATGACCCGTTTATGGGTAGTGGCACTACAGCAGTTGCGGCAGTCAAGGGCAATAGAAAATGGATTGGCTCAGAGATTAGCCGAGAATACAAAGATTCAGCGACACTAAGGATAAGTCAAATTGAGAAAGGACTATTCTGATGCTAGAAGGACTAACGCCACCACAAAACAAGGCTGTCTACTGCAAAGTAGACCAAGTGCTACAAACACTAGAAGCCGCTGACAAGCAGATTCTTGCAGACGCCATTGCCAATACGGTTACATGGCCCGCCAAGACTTTATCCAAAGAGCTTCGGTTACGAGGCGTATCCATGGCCGACACGACAATAGCAAAACACCGCGCTAAGACTTGCGCTTGTTACAGAGGGTAGGCTTGAACTATGTTAGAAAACTTAGAACCAGCTCGAAAGGTAACTGCTGCACCTAACTTCCGTCCAGGTATTGAATTTGACGGGACCGAGGGAACAGCCACGACCCCTGGCTACGCTGAGGCCCCAGATTTCAGTCAGTTTCTAATTGAAGCAGGCTTTGATCCAGATGAGATTGAAGTTATCGGGACTCCGCGCACTTCTAGGTGGCAACGCTGGGACGGAGAGTGGCTCACCTCCTATAGATTTCAGTTCCGAAAGATCACCGCGGGGATTGACCTCCCGCTATTACTTGCAGAGGCAAAGAAAAAGGCAAAGGTAGCAAAGCTACCAAAGACATCTGCTAAGTGCCTTGTAGTTATGTGGTCAGATCTTCAGGTGGGCAAGGTTGATTACCGTGGCAACTCTCAGAGCCTCATAGAGCGCGTGGGGCTAATGCAGTCACGCCTTATGGACATGATCAAGCGAGAGAAGCCAGAGAGCGTAATTATGGCTGATTTAGGCGATACTGTAGAGAATTTCAATAACGCCGCAGACATGGCTCAGTTACAATCCAACGATCTCAGCATTATGGACCAAGTGGATTTAGCGACTACTTTTGCATGGCAGACACTTCGGATGATCGCAGAGAAGGTCCCAAGCGTCACCTATGCCTCAGTAGGCTCAAACCACTGCCAGTGGCGAGTGAATAAGCAGGTAGTAGGAAAACCCTCAGATGACTGGGGAATCTTCATAGGCAGGCAACTAGCCCGCCTAAGCCAAGAGGCAGGACTCGGTATTCAGTTCATCGAGCCTCAGCCACACGACGAGAGCCTTGCCATAGATGTATTCGGTGACGAATTTCACATTCTAGGCATTGTTCACGGACACCAAGCAAAGCGCCCAGATTCCATGGGGCAATGGTGGAGAGGGCAGGCATTCGGTAGACAGCCAGTCTCAGACGCCTCAGTTCTAATTCATGGTCACTGGCATCATTTACGGGTAACAGAAATGGGGTCTACGCCCAGAGGCACATCTCGCTTCCTTGTAATGGCTCCTACCATGGACAACGGATCTGGCTGGTGGCGCAAGGTCACCGGAGAGGATTCAGTGCCAGGTCTAGGGACCCTTATCTTGGAGAAGGGCGTGGACTTCACGGGCACGGTCTACAAGCTCTGATGGACATAGAGAGACTGGCACATGAAATGCGCTGCCGAGCTATCAGGATTGAGCGCGAGGACGGACTGCATCAAGCTGAGATTGAAGAAGCTATTGAGCAGGAAGTCAAGATTGAGACTCAGGTTGTCTATCAACCAACAGAAGAACAAAAGAAACTCTACTTCAACGCAGGCCGTTGGGCGGGGGGATCTAGGGACTGGAATGCTCGTAAAGCCTTTGAGCAACTCAACAAGATGGAGGCATAATGCCAAACTATGTTTATGAATGTGTCTGTGGTCAGGTATTTGATGTAACTCACAGCATCCACGATGATCCAGATGTAGAGTGCGATAACTGTGGCTCAACCATGGAGCGCAAGCCACAAGCTCCTGCTGCTCAATTCAGGGGAAGCGGTTTTTATTCGGTTGATAAAAATAAGTGACACGACTTGACATAGAGTGGACAAAGGGTGCATAATAGACGCAGGCGCTCTTGAGTGTCTTTGTTGCTTCCTAAGAGTAACTCCTTTCGTGTGTGATAAACAACGGGGGGGCATGGGCTTTTTCTCTTTTTTCCCCGTGCCTCTCCGTTTTCCATTTCGGTAATGATAAAATTCAGTTCAAATGGCTTTTAGAAAACCCTGTCTTGATTGCGGTGCTCTCAGTTACGGGACACGTTGCGAAACGCATACCCGCCAGGTTCAGCAACTAAAAGACATCCGGCAGGCAGAGAGAAAAAGAACTCTCTACAACTCCAACTACCGCAAGAAATCCAAGATTGTTCGTGATACGGCTATCCTCTGCCACCTATGCGGAGACGGGCCTAGGATCAACGACCCCTGGCAAGCAGATCATCTAATTGCAGGAGATCCAAACTCGCCACTGGCTGCTGCTCACCGAAGCTGCAATGCAAGCCGTGGCAATCGCCCACTTTCCTAAATTTCGGTTCGGTCAAAATTCGGTTAAGTAGCTTTATAGAGAAAACCAGAAAATCTGAAGTCCGGGCGAAAATTTGTTCGAATCTAACGAAAATTTGTTCGAATGTAACGGATTGGTAACAAAACCCAAAACACGCTTGACACGCTATTTGCGCTCGCCAGACTTGATTTCACCAGGGCAACCTGATCACACGAAATGGAGACAAAATGGAAACTGTAGAGATAAGCAAAAAGACCGGATACATCTTGCTCAATGTGATGTCCGATTGGCTTGAATACGTAGAAGATCTAAACGCAAAGACGCGCCAGGAAATCGTGGCGCTAGACGAACTTATCGCCGCGCTAGACGCTAATGATTGGTTTGACAACGTAAACGAACAAAAGGCCATAGACGCGCGCCTAATGCAGCAAAAGTGGCAAGCAGAAAAGGCAGCAGCAGAAAAGGCGGGCAAATAATGAACGGCTACCCTAGCGATTACGTAAAGATCGAAATAACCAACATAGTTACTATCCACGTTGGTATTACCAAGTATCTATTTACACCGGACGATTACGCGGCTATCGCCGCCGCTATCTTCGACAACCCGCCAAAAGACGTTGTTTGGCAAGCCAGGATTACAAAAGACATGATTAGCAGAGTAACCAACACCGAAAGCATGATTGAAGAACTAGACGATTATGTAGCCGGAACCGCTATGGAATACGGGGTGAACTAATGATTACCGAACTTGATGTAATGGAAATCCAATGGAACTGCACAATGTGTAACACCGATTACGAAACTAAAGCGCCGGTTTACGAAGATGTTGCCGGCGAATACGTGGAATTCTGGTGTCCCGATTGTGCATCAGAAGTAAAAGTTAGATTAGAAGAAAGGGAAAACTAATGACTATCTGTATTACTCACGAACCGAATCACGAAATAACTGGTTATCATGCGCCCATTACCGGCACATTCAATTGCGACGTCTGTGGCCCTTACTGTGTCTGTAACGAAGATCTGGCCACTTGTGAACTATGCAACTACACGGGCCATTACGAAGAAATGGTGTTAGGCGCTAACGCGCTACCGGAACTACTAGACAAGCTAGAAATTGGCAATTGGGATTATGTCTGTATGGATTGCTATGAACCGGCCCTAATAGAACTAAACGCCGAAAGCGAGGAAAACGAATGACAAAGTTGCACACCAGGTGTCACAACCCAATAGCGTTTACCGAAGTTACCAAGGGTTACTATGCACAATGCCCTAATTGTGACGAAGATGTATTTGAGTTTGAGGTGAACTAATGAATAAGACATTACAAGACGCCGCTTTTTACGTAGACGGGCCAGGCGCCACCGTAGTTTGGAGCAAGCCCGATAATGACCTATACGTTGTAAGTTGTGGCGAAATGAGAATTCATCTTGGTGATGACGTAATACGCAACACGGATCAACTAGAAAAGGCCGGTATAACAACGGATAAGCAGCTAATGGCAATAGACGTAGATGATTGGGTGAATAACCCGTGGTTTGAACTATGGTCACAAAGCGATACACGCTATGGCAGCGAACCGTATTTTGACCTAGATGACGCGATACACGCCGCATTACAAAACGAAAGGGAAAACTAATGAACTACACCCTAATCTCGCCAGACGGCGAAACCCTTTTGGCAGAATCGGACAATTGGGAGGACGCATACGCGGAAGCAAAAGCTTGTTTTGGACGCGCTGCAAGTGTTCGCCAGAGTTTCTATAAGGAGTGGAATTGCGGTGACTTAGACAGCGGACATAGGTGTGGCTATGACAAGTATGGAGTTCACCTAACGCAAGAAGAACACCGAAAGCGGATTTGGATAAGCGCGAACAAGGAATCACTGCTGATCCGGCTGCCTTTTAGCAAGGGATTAGTAATAGGCCAAGGCGCG